>ERZ808028.13-NODE-13-length-238795-cov-10.790024_pt1 | contig 238795 bp, 213 predicted proteins | sample MGYA00380184_ERZ808028 | MGnify/ENA primary metagenome ERZ808028 (study PRJEB31490, sample SAMN06133397) | mouse gut metagenome | isolation source: J8_1 | host: mice | place: China: Chengdu | collected 2015-05 ...
CTGGGCTACAAGGATTCGAACCTTGAAATGACGGAGTCAGAGTCCGTTGCCTTACCGTTTGGCGATAGCCCATCAACAATTAATGATTATATAGGATATTCTTTCCTTTTGCAAGCCTTTTTATAAATTTTTTTCATTTTTTTGAAATTTTTTACTGCAAAAGCCTGAAAAGGTACTTTCGCCGTGCAAAAAACTGCCGCTGATTAAGGAGTCGGGGCGGCGGTAGAGCATTTTGCCGCCCCGGAGAAGTACCAGAAGTATTCTCTAAATCTCAAACATCAACTCGCCATAAGTAGGAATCGGCCAGATCTTTTTGTCAACAATCATCTCCAGCTCATCCGCCGGCGCGCGCAGCTCTTCCATTGCGGCCTTGACGGTATCTTTATAGAAGAAAGCCTGCGTCTTCGCGTCTGTCATGGCGGAAGCCTCCTTCTCCACGGCTTCCAGTCTGCACAGTGCCGCCTGCATAGCCGCCAGTCTGGTGTTGACTCTCTGCAGAAGCTCCGCCTGCACTGCCGGGTCTGCACCCGCCTCCTTCACGGCGTTGACCGTGTCCGCAAGCGACCTGGAATACTTCACCACTGCCGGAATGATCTGCTTGCCCGCCATGTCGATCATAGCAAGCGCTTCTATATTAATTGTCTTCGCATACGTTTCGTAGATGATCTCCTCGCGGGACTCCAGCTCCACCTTTGTAAAGATGTGGAATTTCTCGAACAGCCTCACGGCCTTATCCGTCGTCAATGTGCCTGCCGCCTCGATCATCGACTTGATGTTGGGCAGTCCTCTTCTTTCCGCTTCTTCCACCCACTCGTCTGCGTAGCCGTTGCCGTTGAAGATGATCCTCTGGTGCTTTGCCATGTATTCCTTGATCAGATCGTGGATCGCCAGCTCCAGATCCTTCTCCGACGCCTTCTCCAGTCTGTCCGCCGCCTCGCAGAAGGCCTCCGCCACGATGGCGTTCAGCGTGGTATTCGGGCTGGCGATGGAATCCGCGGAACCGACCATCCGGAACTCGAACTTATTGCCCGTAAAGGCAAAGGGGGAAGTCCTGTTTCTGTCCGTCGCATCCTTTTTAAAATCAGGCAGTGTCTTGACGCCTGTGCGGAGCCTGCCGCCTTCTTTGACGCTGGTGGCCTCTCCCGTCTCGATCAGCTGCTCCACCACATCCTCCAGCTGTTCGCCCAGGAATATGGAAATGATGGCCGGCGGCGCCTCGTTGGCTCCCAGTCTGTGATCGTTGCCCACGTCGGACGCCGACTGTCTGAGCAGATCCGCATGGGTATCCACCGCCTTCATGATGCAGGCCAGTACCAGCAGGAACTGAATGTTATCATTCGGCGTCTCGCCCGGATCAAGCAGGTTCACACCGTTGTCTGTCGTGATAGACCAGTTATTGTGCTTACCGGAGCCGTTCACACCGGCGTAGGGCTTCTCATGGAGCAGACATCTCATGCCGTGGCGGATCGCCACTCTTTTCATGGCTTCCATCACAAGCTGGTTGTGGTCCACGGCAATGTTGGCCGTCTCATAGATCGGCGCCAGTTCATGCTGCGCAGGCGCCACCTCATTGTGCTGTGTCTTGGCCGTGACCCCCAGCTTCCACAGCTCCTCGTTCAGATCCTTCATGTACGCGCCGACGCGCTCCCTGATCACACCGAAGTAGTGATCCTCCATCTCCTGCCCCTTCGGCGCAGGCGCCCCGAACAGCGTGCGTCCCGCAAACTTCAGATCCGTCCTCTGCATATACAGATCTTTGTCCACCAGGAAGTACTCCTGTTCCGGTCCTACGGACGCGGTCACCTTCGTCGCTCCCGTATTGCCAAACAGCCTGACGATGCGCAGCGCCTGTTCGCTCAGTGCCTGCATGGAGCGCAGGAGCGGCGTCTTCTTGTCAAGAGCCTCCCCCGTATAAGAGCAGAATGCCGTAGGAATACAGAGGATCGTCCCGCATCCTGATTCTTTCAGAAACGCCGGCGACGTGATATCCCATGCCGTATACCCTCTTGCCTCAAACGTGGCGCGCAGGCCGCCCGACGGGAATGAGGAAGCATCCGGCTCACCCTTGATCAGCTCCTTACCGGAGAATTCCGTCAGCATCCTGCCTTCCTCGTCGGGGTGTGCTACGAATGCGTCATGCTTCTCCGCCGTGATTCCGGTAAGCGGCTGGAACCAGTGCGTATAATGGGTCGCGCCGTTCTCCACCGCCCAGTCCTTCATCTCCTTGGCAACTACGTTGGCGGCCGCTTTGGACAGCTCGCCGCCCTCGTTCATCACCGTTACCACCTCTTTGTACACATTCTTCGGCAGTCTTTCTTTCATCTTGCCGAGCGTGAACACATTCTTACCGAAAATCTCTTCCACATTAAACACCTTGCTCATCTTTCACCATGCCTCCTTCTCCTCACCCTTGGAAACCGTCATGAATCATTGACTGCGTAACCTGATAGCCGGCTGTCGGCGCACATTCCTCTCTGCCTTATATGAATGGCATAAAAAAATGTTCCAAAAATAAGCCTTTTGGAACATCATCGTTCTGGATACCACTATGCCGTTCAACAACCTTTTTCTAAAATACCCTACTTTTTTCAAAAATGCAATACCATAATTGAAATTTTGTAGTTTCTGACGGATTCTGCGTGCCCCGGCCCCTGTCCGCTGTTCAGAGCGCACAACGCACACTGCCGTCAAAGCATGGCTGCGCCGTCCCGCGCCTGCGGTCAGCCGTTTTGCACTCTCAGAATATCGAAGCATTCCGGCACTGCGGACAGCGCCACGTCGATCACCTGTTTGGAATGCGGGCAGGATTCCACATACTCCCCCGCCTCGTTGTACATGGCCAGCACCTCCGCAGGCACATTACGCCCGTCGGGCTTCATGATCTCGATCCGATCCCCCACGCGGAATTTATTCCGCTGTCCGATACGGGCACAGGTTCTGCCCGCCGTCTGCACAAGCTCACCCACGATCCCCAGATACGTATATTCGTTCACGTACGTATTGTTATCGTAAATCTGTGTCGTCTCATCCGGCCTGCCGAAGTAGAATCCCGTCGTAAACTGCCGGTAGGTGCACTTGGCGATCTCCGCCAGATACCAGTCCATATTCTCCCTGTACTTCTCTACGGACACAAGACAATCGTCGATCGCCCGCCGGTAGGTCCGCGCCACCGCCGCCACGTAAAGAGCCGTCTTCATCCGGCCCTCGATCTTAAAGCTGTCGATCCCGGCCTCGATCATCTCCGGAATATGCTCTATCATACAAAGATCCCGGGAATTGAAAATATAGGTTCCCCTTTCATTCTCATACACCGGCAGATATTCTCCCGGCCGGGTCTCCTCCACCACCGCATACTTCCAGCGGCAGGGATGGGTACACGCCCCGTGATTGGCGTCCCGTCCTGTAAAATAGCTGCTGAGCAGGCACCGTCCCGAATAGGAAATACACATGGCCCCGTGGATGAAGCTCTCGATCTCCAGTTCCTCCGGAATCTTCTCCCGGATCTCACGGATCTCCGCCAGCGACAGCTCCCGCGCGGAGACGACCCGTTTCGCCCCCTGCTGCTGCCAGAAACGATACGTCATATAGTTGGTGTTGTTGGCCTGGGTGGAGATGTGGATGTCAATCTCCGGACAGATCTCACGGGCCAGCATGAACATGCCCGGATCCGCGATGATCAGCGCATCCGGCCTTAGGGCCTTAAGCTCCTGAAAATACCGTCTCGCCCCTTCCAGATCGTAATTGTGGGCCAGAATATTGGCCGTCACATGCACCCGCACGCCGCGGGCATGGGCAAAAGCGATTCCTTCCGCCATTTCCTCCGGCGTAAAATTCTTCGCTTTAGCGCGCAGGCCGAACGCCTCGCCGCCGATATAGACCGCATCCGCCCCGAATATCACCGCCGTCTTCAACACTTCCAGGCTGCTCGCCGGAATCAGCAATTCCGGCTTTCTGATCTGCTTCTTTCCACTCATCATTCTGTATCTCTTATCCTCAATCAATTTATACTTCCGCCGCCTGCCGCCAGGATCTCATCCGCGCTTCACGCTGAGCGTAACTCCGTCCCCCACCGGCAGGATCACCGTCTCCAGCTGCGGATGGTGTTTCAGCTCGTACAGATACGCGCGCATACGGCTGTGGATCGTCCGGTTTCTTCTTGTCACCGCAAACCGCGATTCCAGAATATCCCCGTCCTGCAGCACATTATCGGACAACAATATGCCGCCCGGCACAAGCAGACGCAGGACATCCGGCAGAAAATGAATATACTGCCCCTTCGCCGCATCCATAAAGATCATATCATACGCCCCTGTCATCTTCTGCAGGATTTCGGCCGCGTCCCCTTCCAGGAGCGTGATCCTCTCTTCTTTGCCGGCCCGCCTGAAATTCTCCCTGGCCACAGGGATTCTCTTTTCATACTTCTCAATAGTCGTTATATGACAATCCTCCGGCCCGTACTCGCTCATCAACAGCGCAGAAAAACCAATGGCGCAGCCAACTTCCAGAATGGTCGCTGGCTTCCGCATCGCAAGCAGCAGTTTCAGCAGGCTCTGTACCTGCGTGCGGATGATCGGCACATTGGTCTCTTTTGCTTCCTTCTCTATCTCGTTCAGGAAAAGCGTATTGCCGGTATCCAAAGAATCAATAAACGCGTTCAGGCGCTCATCACCCGTTATCATACACAATTCCTTCCCCTACTCTTCCTCTTCTTCCGTCTCCGGCTTCACCGCGATCACCGCCAGCATCTCCTGCGCAGTCATCGACGTACTCAGATCATAGATCCCCGGCTGGATCTTGCCGTGATTCTCCGAAAGCAGCTCCTGAATCCTGAAAAGACCGGCATCCCGGATCAGCCCCTTATCCTGCAGCATCTGCCCCACTTCTTTGGCCGTATCCCCGTTGGCCACCGAAACGCTGATGATCCGTCCCTCTCCGGCCTCCATCGGCTCCTCCGCAAACACGCGGAAGCCGTAGTCATATGCTGCCGTCGCTCCTCTGATCACATAGGTGACGATAAAAATGAGCGCCACCACTTTAATGACCGTTTCCACTATCGCTCCAATAATGTACTTTACCTTCATGCCTTAATCCTCACAAATCCTTCCGCGCCGCTATTCGAAATCGATCTCCGCCGTCAGCAGGACATACATCTCCTGCATCATCCGGCAGAAAGCAAGCTCGGCCCGCAGGAAATCATCCACCACCGGATTCTCACGAAACTCCCTGTATTCCCGTTCAAACGCTTCCATCTTATCGAACAGTTCTGCACCGTCCATGCCGTTTTGTATATCAAAATTCTTCTGCCGGTACTCATTCACCTGATCGTACAGCTGCGGCTGTTTCTTTACTTCTTCACGCTGATGCAGATACTCCCCGTAAACATCAGTTTCCCGGATGATTCCCGCCAGCTTCTGTGCAGCTTCCATAACATCATGCTCTGTCATGCGCGTTCCTCCTCTGCATTTTATCTCTCTTTATACTTCCATGATGATCGGCAGGATCATTGGACGCCGCTTCGTCTTCTTCCATACAAATTCACTCAGCACATCCTTCGTTGTGGATTTTAACTTGCCCCAGTCGGACTGTCCTCTGCTCAGACAGCCGTGGATGGCTTCATCCACCAGCAGCCGCGCCTCGTCCAGAAGCTCGTCCGACTCCCGCACATAGACAAATCCTCTGGATACGATATCCGGGCCGGACACCAGACGGTCGCTGTAGGAATCCAGCGCCAGCACCACGATCAGGATGCCGTCCTCCGCCAGATGCTGCCTGTCGCGCAGCACCACATTGCCCACATCGCCCACGCCGAGGCCGTCCACCAGGATCGCTCCGACGGGCACTCTGCCGTTCACTTCCGCCTTCTCGCAGTCCATCTCCAGCACGTCGCCGGACTGCAGCATGAAAATATTCTCTTTCGCAATGCCCAGATCCTGGGCGATCTTCGCCTGCGCCTTCCGGTGCTTGTACTCGCCGTGGATCGGCACCGCATAGCGCGGCTTCACAAGACTGTAGATCAGCTTGATCTCCTCCTGACAGGCATGTCCGGAAACATGCACATCCTGAAAGATCACATCCGCCCCCTTCTTCTGCAGCTCGTTGATCACATTGGTGACCGCCTTCTCATTGCCCGGGATCGGGTGGGATGAGAAAATGACCGTATCGCCCGGAAGAATCGATATCTTCCTGTGATTATCGCCGGCCATACGGCTTAAAGCCGCCATACTCTCTCCCTGGCTGCCGGTGGTGATGATCACCGTCTTATCGTTGGGATAATTCTTCAACTGCTCTATGTCGATCAGTGTATTCTCCGGAATGTGCAGACACTCCAGCGCAGAGGCGGTCTCAATGATATTGACCATGCTGCGGCCTTCCACTACCACCTTCCTGCCGTGCTTATAAGCGGAATTAATGATCTGCTGTACACGGTCCACATTCGAGGCAAAGGTCGCTATGATGATCCGCGTATCCTTATGCTCCGCAAAAAGGCTGTCAATCGTCCTTCCTACCGTCCTCTCGGAGGCCGTGAAGCCGAGCCGCTCCGCATTGGTGGAGTCGCACATCAGCGCCAGCACGCCCTTTCTGCCAAGCTCCGCAAAACGCTGCAGATCAATGACGTCCCCGAATACCGGTGTATAATCCACCTTAAAATCTCCTGTATGCACCACCACGCCGGCCGGGGAGTAGATCGCCAGCGCCGCCGCGTCCACGATACTGTGATTCGTCCTGATAAACTCGATCCTGAACTGTCCAAGATTGATGGACTGTCCGAACTTGACTACCTTGCGTCTTGTCTTATTCGTCAGATCATGCTCGGCCAGCTTGTTCTCAATGATCCCCATCGTCAGCCTGGTGGCATAGATCGGTATATTCATCTCTTTCAGAATATAGGGCAGCGCCCCGATATGGTCCTCATGCCCGTGGGTGATCACAAATCCTTTCACTTTCTCGGCATGTTCCCGCAGATACGTGATATCCGGGATCACCAGATCAATCCCCAGCATTTCATCCTCCGGGAAAGACAGGCCGCAGTCTACCACAATAATACTGTCTTCATACTCGAAGGCAGTAATATTAAGTCCAATCTGTTCCAGCCCTCCCAACGGAATTACCTTCAGCCTGGAAACAGCTTTTCTCTGTTCAATTTTTTTCAAATATATTTCCTCCATTCTTTTATCGCTGCCGATGCATCGGCATGAATCTTCTCAGAGATCATAGCAGACAGAGAAACCGCCAATAGCCATGAGTCCCGGCACCTCTCTCATGGGTATTCGGTCTCTCTATATGTACGCCTCACTTCGCTGTCAGGATAACTCGATATCCTCCAGCATATTTTCAAACACAGCCGCCACTGCGTTTAATTCCTCATCTTCCGTCACGATCTCATAGGCCGCTTCCGCCGCCTCCGCCGCAGACGTATCGCGAAGGATCAGGGCCTCTCCGTCTCCTTCCCGGGAATCCGTCACCAGAATATAATCGACGCCTCCCAGCCTCGTCTGTTCCAGCACATAAAACTGCACCGGTGCTTCTCCCTCCGGTGTAAAGACAATCTTCTCCACTTACTCTTACTCCTTACTTACAGGATCCGTTCCTTCACTGCTCTTATCTTTCTCCTGGTTTGCTCGATAATCCAGATAACCCTGCAGGATAAAAACCGCTGCGATCTTGTCCACATATTCCCTGCGATGCTCTCTGCGGATCCCCGCTTCCATCATCGCTCTGTCCGCCGCTACCGTGGTGAGACGCTCGTCCCACATCGTCACCGGCAGACCGGTCCTTCTCTCCAGCCGGTCCTGAAATTCCAGCGACAGCTGTGCCCTGTCCCCTATCGTATCGTTCATATTCTTCGGCAGCCCGAGCACGATCTCGGACACCTCGTATTCTTCGATCAGTTGTTCTATCCGTGCCAATGTCTGACGTAGTTTATTCTCGTCTTTTCTTCTGATGATCTCCAGACCCTGTGCCGTGATGAGCAGCGGATCGCTGACCGCCACCCCCACCGTCCTGGATCCGAGATCCAGTCCCATGATCCTCATATCGCTCCTCTTATCCCAGACTCTATTTCTCCAGATAATTCCGGATATATTCCACAAGCATCTCTTCCACAAGCTCGTCACGCTCCACCTTCATGATCAGGCTGCGCGCGCTCTTATGGCTTGTAATATAAGTCGGATCACCGGACATGATATAGCCCACGATCTGATTGACCGGATTATATCCTTTCTCTGTCAGCGCCTCATACACCGTAGACAGCACAAGCTTGACTCCCGTCTCCGGTTCCGTTTCTACCTTAAAAAATTGTGTGTTTTCTAAATCCCGCATTATTCTACGCCCTTATCCATTGTCTTGGTTGATATTTCACCCCTGATATTACCATAATACCCCATCGCCACACAAAATTCAATCACTTTAAAAGCAGGATATCTTCCGTAAGAAAGCTGACAGGTGTCCCACGCACGATCTGCCCGGAAAGATCCGCACTTTCTCCCGCTTCCATCGCCACCTTCACATACTGCGGCGTGTGGCCGATCCAGTATGTTCCTCCTGCCACCTGCTTCTTTTCTTCAAGCAGCACCCCGGTCTCACGGTTCAGCCAGCCGGCCCTGTAACTGCGGGACATTTCTTCTTCCGCCTGCGCCAGCACCGCACTCCTTCTGCCCTTCTCCGCTTCCGTAAGCTGCCCCTCCATCATGGCCGCTCTGGTCCCCTGCCTTCTGGAATATTTGAAAATATGCATCTCATAGAAATTGACTTTCCGCACAAAGGCTTCTGTCTCGCGAAATTCTTCTTCCGTCTCCCCCGGAAATCCTACAATCACATCTGTCGTTATGGCCGGATCCCGGAAACAGTTTCTGAGTATCTCTGTTGTCTGAAAGTATTCCCCGGCAGTGTAATGTCTATTCATCCGGCCGAGCACCGCGTCGCTGCCGCTCTGCAGGGACAGGTGGAAATGAGGGCAGAGTCCGGGCAGTGCACTCAGCTGACGCGCGAACTGCTCCGTCACGATCCTTGGTTCCAGCGAGCCCAGACGGATACGCTTTAACCCGTCGATTTCGTGCAGCTTCCTGATCAGCTGCAGCAGCTCCGGGCCACCCCTGTCAAGGCCGTAAGAACTGATATGTATGCCGGTCAGCACGATCTCCCGGTATCCGGCCGCCACGATCCCCCGCACTTCCTGCAGGATATCTTCCTCCTCGCGGCTTCTCACCCGTCCCCTCGCATAGGGGATGATGCAGTAGGAACAGAACTGATTGCATCCGTCCTGGATCTTGATGTAGGCCCGGGTATGTTCCGCCGTCCGGGTCAGCTGCATCTCCTCATATTCCCGGGTGTTGTTGATATCAATCTTCTCCACCCGCGGCTGCTCTCTCGTTTTCAGGTATTCTTCTATAATAGGTACAATATCCTTCTTGCGGTTATTGCCCACCGCAATGTCAACCGTTCCGTCCTCCAAAGCCTCCCCGGCCGCCGTCTGTACATAGCAGCCCACCGCCACCACTACCGCATCCGGGTTGCATCTCCTGGCCCGGTGGATCATCTGCCTGCTCTTCCTGTCCGCAATGTTGGTCACCGTACAGGTATTGATGATATAAATGTCCGCTGCGCCATCAAAAGGTACAATTTTGTATCCGCAATCCTGCAGCCTTTGTTGCATAACATCCATTTCGTAACTATTTACTTTGCAGCCCAAATTATGTAATGCTACACTTTTCATGGTAAACCTCACATTTTTTGTATTCTTTTAGCATTGACTTTTGTACTTCCAACATTTAGTATAAAAGCTGAAGGTATTGAAGCAAAACAAAAGGAGGTAGATGCGTAATGAAAACCGTACAGATTTCTTTAAACTCTATTGATAAGGTTAAATCATTCGTAAATGATATTACGAAATTTGATTACGATTTCGATCTGGTATCCGGCAGATATGTGATCGACGCGAAGTCCATCATGGGAATTTTCAGTCTGGATTTATCCAAGCCCATTGACTTGAACATCCACGCTGAGGACGCGATCGACGAAGTTCTGGCCGCTTTGAAGCCGTACATTATTTAACCAGACCTGTGCCCGGGCATTCCATGTTATCATGTCAGGCGGGCACAAGCCGGAATCACCTGCCTGGGTGGTTCCTTTTTATTTTACAATGATCAGTTCTTCCGTATCCAGCGCCGTCTGCACCAGCTCGTCAATCTTCTCATCCAGATTATGCTCATGCTTTCTGATGATGTTCAGATTCGGTTTCGTCACCGGATGCTTCGCCACAAAAATGGTACAGCAGTCCTCAAAGGGCTGTATGGACGTCTCATAGGTATCAATCTTCTCGGAAATCTCCACGATCTCCATCTTGTCAAAGCCGATCAGCGGCCTGTAGACCGGCAGCTCGCACACCTCATTCGTAGCCATCAGACTGTGCATCGTCTGGGAAGCCACCTGTCCGATGCTCTCCCCCGTGATCAGGCCGAGGCATTCCGTATCCTTCGCAATGCGCTCCGCAATGCGCATCATATAGCGGCGCATGATGATCGTCAGTTCATCGTGCGGGCACTTGTCGTAAATATACAGCTGTATATCCGTGAAATTGATGACATGCAGGTAGATCGGCCCCGTGTAGGCCGCCACCTTCGCCGCCAGATCCACCACCTTCTGTTTCGCCCGTTCACTGGTGTAGGGCGGCGCATGGAAATAGACCGCATCGATCTTGACGCCCCGCTTGGCGATCATCCACCCGGCCACCGGCGAATCAATACCGCCGGACAAAAGCAGCATCGCCTTGCCGCCTGTGCCTACCGGCATACCGCCCGGCCCCGGAATGATCTCGGAATAAAGATAGACCTTGTCCCGAATCTCCACATGCAGAAGAATATCCGGCTTATGCACGTCCACTCTCATTTCCGGAAAGGCATCCAGGATCGTGCCGCCCAGCTCCATATTGATCTCCATGGAATCAAGCGGATAATTCTTTCTGGCGCGTCTGGCCGCCACCTTAAAGCTCCTGTCTTTGACCGGATAGACCCTGTCCATATAGTCCACGACCGTGCCCTTTAGCTTCTCAAACCCTTCATCCTCCACGTACACCATCGGACAGATCCCCGAGATGCCGAAGACCTTCTGCAGATGCTGTACCGTCTCGTCGTAGTCAAAATCAGACACCGCATCCACATAAATGCGCCCGTCGGTCTTACGCACCGCAAATTCGCCCTCACAGCGCTTCAACGCATACTTGATCTGCTGCACCAGCGCGTTCTCGAACAGATATCTGTTCTTCCCCTTCACGCCGATCTCTGCATATTTAATCAAAAAAGCTCTAAACATAACTGTCCGTACCTCTCCGTTCTTTCTGTACAGCCCGAGTGCCACTCCCTGATCCTCAGCCTGACACACCTGATCGTATGCGCCATCCCGAGGGGACACCGCCGGTGTTCTTTTACGCCCTCAGGATCACCGCATATGACCGGCTGCCCGCAGTAAACTTACATCATGCTCCGTATGCTTCTATGTTCTGGTGTATCTTCTCAGCATCGGAACCATCTCTTCCAGCGCCTGTATAGTATACTTGATTTCCTCTTCGGTTGTAAAGACGGAAAAACTGAAGCGGATCGTCGAGCCAAGCAGGTCACGCTCCACGCCGATTGCTTTCAGCGTATCCGATATCTGCGGTTTGTTGGAGGAACATGCGCTGCCGGCGGAGACATAGATCTCCCTTTCCTCCAGTGCGTGCAGCAGGACTTCACTGCGCACGCCGCGCACGGAAAGGCTGACGATATGAGGCGCCCCTTCCCGTCCCGGACAGCCGTTGACCCGCACATCTTCTATACGGCTGACACCATCGATCAGCATTTCCCGCAGTCCGTACATTCTGTCCACATCCCTGTCCAGGTCTGCGTAGACCAGTTCCGCCGCCCTGGCAAGACCCGCGATACCCGGCACGTTTTCCGTCCCGGAGCGCATCCCTTTCTGCTGACCGCCGCCGTAGACGATCGGATTCACCCTGGCACCGCTTCTGATATACAGGAAACCAACGCCTTTCGGCCCGTGGATTTTATGCGCGCTGACGGAAAGCAGATCAATATTCATCTTCGCCGGATGGATCCTGAACTTACCGAATCCCTGCACCGCATCCACGTGAAAAAGCGTCTGCGGATTGCTGCGTCTGATCAGCTCTCCCGCCTCCGCCAAAGGCTGCACACTCCCGATCTCATTATTGACATGCATGGTCGACACCAGGATCGTATCCCTGCGGATGGCACGCTCCAGATCCTGCAGCGATATCCTGCCCAGACGATCCACCGGAAGATAAGTCACCTCAAATCCCTGCCGCTCCAGATAGGCCATCGTCTGCAGGACCGCCGGATGCTCCATCCGCGTGGTGATCATATGCCTGCCTCTTCTGTGATTCGCCATGGCCGTACCGATCAGCGCAATATTGTCCGCCTCCGTACCGCCGGATGTAAAAAGGATCTCCTTCTCGCTTACCTTCAAAAGCCCGGCCAGGGTTTCTCTTGCATACCGCAGATACTGTTCCGCTTCTACGCCTTTATGATGCATGCTGGACGGATTTCCATACTCCGTACACATGACTTTACATACTAACTCCGCAACCTCGTCATAACATCTTGTGGTCGCGGAATTGTCCAGATAGACTTCCATTTTCTGTCATTCCTTTCTCTTGACTTATCGTTTGCGGAAGTTTCGGCTTCTTTTCGCCGCACTATTCTTTCCTATATCCTATGATATGTCATCAGGATTCCAAGTGATACATCAACCATGACAAAACAGTCAGTCCCGCAGTCTCCGTCCGCAGTATGCGCCTGCCCAGCGTCACCGGCTCTATCCCTGCCGCCATCGCCAGTTCTATCTCCTCCTGCTCGAAACCGCCCTCCGGCCCGATAAAGACCGCAATATCCGTCCCCGATTTCACGGCTTCCAATACTTCTTTCGTGCGCCCCATATTCTCCGCCAGCTCATAGGGGATCAGCTTTACTTCCATGGTACGGGCATACGCTACGGCCTCCCGCATGTTCATCACCGGATGCACCTGCGGTATGATGCCCCGCCTGCTCTGCTTGGCCGCCGCCTCCGCAATCCCCTGCCATCTGCTGATCCTGGAGGACGCCTTTTTCTCATCCAGTCTGACCACACACCGTCTGGCCGCCACCGGAATTACCTCATACGCGCCCAGCTCCACCGCCTTCTGCACGATCAACTCCATTTTGTCCGCCTTGGGCAGTCCCTGAAAAAGATGGATCCTGGAGGGAAGCTCCACCCCGTCCTCCTTCACAAACCGCAGCGAACAGATCACCTCATCCTCCGTAAAAGACTCTATCCCGCAGCGGTATTCCCTGCCGTCCGTACCGTTGCTGACCGCGATCTCCTCTCCCGGCTTCATGCGCAGTACGTTCCTGATATGATTCACGTCACTGCCCGTTATGATGATCCTTCTGCCCTGTATCTGCCCCGGTTCTACAAAAAACTGATACATAAGCCTACTTCCTTTCTTTTCTCCTGTAAAACCAGACCACGAACTTCTGTAACAGCAGAAAAATCATCAGTCCCAGCACCGCGCTTAGACTGTCGATCAGCACATCACTCAAAAGTCCCGCCCGTCCCGGCACAAACAGCTGGTGAAATTCATCGGTGCAGGCATAAAACGCCGTCAGCCCCGCCGCGATCCAGAACCTGCGCATGCGCGTAAGCTGCCATCTGCCGATCCAGATATACAGCAGGACCGCCAGAATCGCGAACTCGGTCATATGCGCACTCTTGCGGATGATACGCTCCACCGTGATGGCCAGCTGCGCCAGCGCCTCCTCATCAATATTCAGATGTAAAAACCAGCCGCCGATGTCCAGCACACGGTTGCGCATTCCGCCGCTGATCGCACCGGACTCTTCCTTGTTCTGACCGGAAAGGATAAAGATAACGATCATCCACAACACCGCCAGGACTCCCGCAATGTTGCTTCTGATCCGCGTCGCATCTTCCCCTGTTGTGATTCTTTTTATGACTTTTTTCATTTCCATATTGCAGATACTTAAGCCTCTTCTTTCCTGCACTGTGGCGATTCACGCCCTGCCTGTCCTGCTACGCAGGCTTTTGAGCGGTGATCGAAACCCACTCGCCCTGATAAGTGACTTCCAGGATCTTAAGCCCGGCGGCCTCCACGGCCTCCCTGACGGCCTGCTCCTTCGTGTCGATGATACCCGAAGTAATGTAGACGCCGCCCTTTTTCATCTGATGAGTGATCACCGGCGTAAGGGGGATCAACACATCCGCAAGGATATTGGCCACCACAATATCATAGCATTCATAACCGACCTGCGCCTGCACTTCCTGATCCGTGATGATATTGCCGATCATCATGCGGAAGGATTCCTCCGCGATGCCGTTGGCCTCTCTGTTCTGGGCCACCGCCTCCACCGCACAGGGATCCAGATCCGTACCCACGGCATGTTTCGCCCCGTACATCAATGCCAGGATCGCCAGAATACCGCTGCCCGTACCCACGTCAAGAAGCTCCGTCTCAGCCGTCAGATATTTCCTGATCTGGCGGATACAAAGCTGCGTCGTCTCATGCATACCGGTCCCGAACGCAGTCCCCGGATCGATATGCAGAATCTTCTTGCCCCTGTCCTCTTCCCGCACTTCCTCCCAGGAGGGAATGACCAGAAGATCGTCTATGTAAAACTGGTGGAAATACTGCTTCCAGTTGTTGATCCAGTCGATGTCTTCCGTCTCCGACACCGAGATCGAACCTTCCCCGATCTCCATAAAAGAACGCAGCTCCTCAAGCTCCTGCCTGATCCGGGCCAGAATCGTCTCCTCATCCGTCGGCATACCGCCCACTTCCAGACTGCCGTCCTCCTTCTGCTCCACAAAAAAACTCAGATAAGCAATCCCGTCGTCCTCCGGTCCTTCCGGCAGAATGTCCACAAACATCTGCTCCTTCTCCAGCGCCGTCAAGGGCACCTTGTCCTCAATCTGTGCACCCTCCAGACCTGTGTCGTAGAGGGTGCTGATAATGATATCTTCCGCATCTGTGATCGTTTTGATCCTGAATTTCGTCCATTTCATCTGTTTCGTATTTTCCTTTCGTATATCGCCGTCAGTTATGCCCCGGAGGATGTGACCGACGGCATATCCGGTGTGATCAGACTCTCGTCGTCCCTGCCGTACTGCACATACTCGCCGTACTCCTGCCAGATATTACAGATCCAGGTCTTACCCTGGTTAAAGATGATCTCCTCATCATTCTCATCGTAGAACTTCGGGGGCGTAAAATCGCCGTCTAACCGTTTCCACTTTCCCTTGATGGCCTTGCCGTTGGTAAAGACGATCGCGTCGCCTTCTCCGTGCACGGCAAACGCGAGATAATCGTGGGCGTCCCTGACCTCGCCGTGACAATACTGGAAGACTACATTGCTGTAGGTCAGCTGTTCGTTGTTGTACTCGTCGATCTGTTTCTTACCGTCCTGATAGCGGTAGTACAGATGATCGTCCTCGTGGTATTCAAAATACGGATGATAGGTGCCGTATCCGCTGGCATTACTGCCCGATTTCCCGCCCGGATACACCATATAGGCATCTTCCTTATCCGTATAGTCCGCCCGCACGTCATCCGCCACAAACAGGAATGGCGGCACATATTTATCGTCATAGTTCCAGTCATAGCCAAGTCTTTCCACCGCCTTGAACACGCCCTCTATCATGACATATCCGGTAAATTCCAGCGCATATCCCGGACGGCTGACTCTGGCAAAGGCTTCGTCGGCAGGCTTATAGATCCCCTCCACCGCCGCGCTGACATTAAGCACTTCCGGCCGGTTGATCAGCTCCTCCACATAAGGCCTTGCCAATCCCCAGTTGCAGTAGATCGCTTCATACCCCGTCGCCGTATATACATAATAGTCACGGCTGCTTCTCACCGGGCCGACCCGCTCCAGATCGTCAAAATCTTCCAGCACGGCCATCAGCCTTGTAATTCGGCCCTCCACCGGCGCCTCATAGATGATACCCGCTTTGGATATGCCGTACTGCGGCCAGGCCGGTCTGTTGTTCGGCACCATAACGGCGATCGGCCGTCTGGTGGCCTTCGTCTCATCCGTCCACTGCCCTGTCAGATAACTCTGTATCTGACCGTTCACACTCTGTCTCTCTCCGATCACAGGATAGGCCGTGTCATATGTCAGAAGGCCGTCCCCGGATTCCGCTGTCTCTTCCTCCGGCTCCTCCTCGATCACTTCCTTCACCTGCGGCGGCGGCAGCTCAAGCTCGTCTTCCTTTCCACAGCCAAAAAGTCCCAACGACATACAAACGATTGCAATTCCCGTAAACATTGTCTTCTTTTGCAGCATCTATTTCTACCTCTTTTCCTTTTCCGTGTTTCTCCTTTTCCCTGGTTTTCTTCTCTTTCAGCCTTTTTATTATAACCGAAAAATAAAAAACTGTACACTTGCATTTCGAAAGATTCTGGGTAGTATTCCAGATTTAAACAAAATGATTTCCGATCAACACTTTCTTCCCGCAAAAAGCAAATCCATACTTTCGAATACGCTCCGCCGGAATCCCTTTCGCGATAAGGTCTGCCTGATAATTCTTCTCCTCTATCTGCCGAAGCGCCGCCTGTACCGTGTCAGATAATTCCTTCTCTTCCTCATCCTGCACTTTAAATTCCAACAGGAATGCGTCGTTTTCTGTATTTCTCGGTTCCAGCATGACATCGTACCGCCCGAAACCGCTTTCTCTGTTTGAAGTGACCACATAGCTGTCGGCCAGTTCCACGATCAGTCCCAGGACAAAGCCATGATAAAACCGCTCCGGCTGTCTGTCGGAAGGTTTGTTGCCTCCATCAAAGCTGCCAAACATCTCCGAAGATACTTTATTCATAAAAAAATTCATCGTCTTAAGGTCTCCGGCCAGCAGCGCCTTGATGAAATCATTATAATCCGACGATATATTGTCAAACCAGTCTCTTACCATATTCGTAAACGTGATCCTGGTTTCCAGATTCGTCAACGCCAGTTCATATTCCTCTTTCCAGATGCCATATTCCGTCATATATGCCTGATAGTCCACCACTTTCAAATAACCACCGGCAAGCAAAAGACTCCAGATCGCATTCTTCTTTACAGAAAGCTGATCATAAACGATCTGTTCATCCAGTTCCATACAGACACTTTCACCCTGGACCAGACGCTCAAAAGTTTTCTTAACTTCCGGGCTGCCTTCCCGTATCAATTTGCCCACAAGCCCATTAGAGCTTGTATTCGCCCAATAAGCTCCTACTTTCCCTTTATCGAGAAAATTGATCACAGACCATGGATTATAGATATCCGACTGTTTCCCAAAAGTAAAACCATCATACCAATGCTTTACCTGCTTTTTCTGATCAACCATGCCATACTCTTCCAATGCTGAAAACACTTCCATCTCAGTAAAGCCGAAACAATCTGCATACTTCTTCGAAGTTGCCGTTACTACTTCCAGGTTATTCAGATCAGAGAAAACAGATTCTTTGCTCACTCTCGTAATCCCTGTCATAATGGCCCGTTCCAGACAGGGATTCGTCTTGAATGCAGCATTAAAAAAACTTCTTATAAATGCAACCATCTCCGGCCAGTATCCGCCAACATACGCTTCCTGCATCGGTGTGTCATATTCGTCCAGCAACAAGATGACCTTTTTTCCATAGTATTTCATCAGATAACCTGACAAAGCGTTCAGAGAATCTATCGCAGCATAATTCTCCATATGCGCTGTGACTTCCTGATAAAAGGCCTTTTCCTTCTCATTCAGCTTGTCACTCTCCACAAGAAAATCAAACTGATTATACAATTTCGTAATCGTATTGCAGATCACCTTCTTTGCATCTGAAAAAGTAGTCTCCTTAATATTCGCAAAACTCAAAAAGATGACCGGCCAGGTTCCCTGCATCTGCCGGAAGCTCTCTTCCTGCCATACGGAAAGCCCCTCAAACAAGTCTCCGCGGCCGGCATACTTGATTGAAAAGAATTTCTCCAGCATACTCATATTCAACGTCTTTCCAAAACGACGCGGGCGGGTGATCAAAGTCACCTCATCACCGGACTCCCACCACTCTCTTATAAATTTCGTCTTATCTATATAGAAATATCCCCGTTTCCGAATAGTCTCAAAATCCTGATGTCCGATACCAATCTTTCTTGCCATGACCTGTCCCTTTCCTGCGCAACCTTATACCCGGATAATCCGCAATCCAAACACCTGTTTACAGTATAGCCGTTTTCCTTTTTTACGCAACGGATTCTCCATACAAAAACAACAGTCTTCTTTACTCTTCTGCCTCCCACAGCTGCGTCAGCCACTCCAACACACGGCGGCTGACAAACGCCCGGTATTTTGTCCTGATAAAATGATACAGCAGGCCGACCTGCAGCCACACTAAGACCCACCCAAATTCAAATTGACTGACAAAAACAAACAGAAAAAGGAATCCAAATACAATTTCAATCGCAATGAAAAACGAACCCAGCTCCTCTTCCAGCCAAATGCAGATCCCGGTTCCCCCTGTCGCCGTTTCACTCATGATCCCGCAGACTTTAGGCAGACCCCGGCCTCTCTCACTGCGCGGCGGCATCCGCCGATGGTTCGGATAGATTTCAAAAGTATTGTCCCGCATCTTTCCCATATGAAAAAGATAGTTCTCCCGTTCCCTCCAGGGCACCCATTCTCCGCGCAGAATGGTCGCATTTTTAAGTCTTCTCTCGACCTCCTGCATGTCCAATGCCGTGATCAGTACGTGTGGCTGATCCCATTTGGTCTTCTTGTCTCCGTTTTGCATGTTGTCGCTTTCCTTGCTGTTGGGCTGTTGTCTGTTGGTTCATTATAACATTTTTGCGGATGCCTGAACAGCTTGGCAAGGCAGGTTCTTCCATATTTGGCTCCTGCAAAAGCCAGAAACAGAATTTTACAAAACTCTGTCACTATGATAGAATATATATAGGTGTTACCAAAACGGGTAGCGGTTCGCCTTTTTGCCAAAATGAGTACATTTTGAGAGCTTCCTGTATCGAAGGAGGGGATACATATGGAAAATAAAGCGAAAGGTAAGCACTATTGGTGTTCGGAATGATTTTGGAATTTGTCGGTATTGTAGTGACGGTCATCAGCATCATCGTCACTATAATCAGTATCTGGCAGACCGGGAAAAATAAAAGACATCAAAAAAGCAACCGCCCTGACCAAAGTTAGGTTGCTTTTTTGAACCTTGTAAACTGAGGCAAACCGTTGCTTCACGGTAACGCCTTTTTCTATAAAATATGTTAGCACTTATCAGTGTTTCCGTCAACAATTAATTCAAAGTTTCCCCGTTACCAATAGGCGCACCTTTAAATTCAACAAAATAGAATTTCAATCTCAGCAACAAATAATACTAAAATAACCACCAAAATCTATAGTAAATGAATAGGTTTTACTGTCCTCTGTTTTAATCAGGGAAGCGTTATGCCGTTACGCAAACGCTTCCCTGATTGACTGCAGCGCCTCTTCCACCCTGCTTATTTCCGCCGCCCTGCCCATTTCTATGGAAATATAACCCTGATATGCTTCCGCATCCAGCAGTCTGCGCAGACGCTGATGGAGGTCTCCGGCTACGACCGGCGCAAGATTTGGCTCACTGATATGCACATGGTTGATCAGGTGTACCTTCCCTGTCAGCTCCTCTACATCCTCCTCATTCCAGATCATAGTCCCCACATCCAGATTCAACAGAAAGCCTCCGGAGGATACTTCTTCGATCAGCCGAAGTGCCGACAACGTATCGTTGATATAATTGGTGTGATAGATTGGCGGATTAGCCTCCATGCCGATCACGGTTCCATGCGCTGCCGCATACTCCCCGGCCTCTCTGAAAAAGGAAACTGCCCCGTCCGCCGTTGCTCCCTCCGGAACCGCTCTGTTCCTCGGACAGCCAAAGACAAGATTCCGACAGCCCACAGCTTCGGCAAAATCAACCGCTTTCTTTGTATACTCCAGCAGGATCTGCCTCTCTTCTGCAGTGCCAAAGAGTTTTTCCTGTCTGCCGAACCAGATCGACTGCATGGAGGGCACGACAAACCCGTGCTGTTCCTGCAATGCCGCTGCCCAATTCCCCGCCTTCTCCAGACGCTCATAGGGCGCTTCTGGAAAAATCCTGGTAGGCGCGATCTCCAGACCGTCATAGCCATACTTTTTCATCCACTCATATACGACGGTGTCCTCGTCCGCCTGCCATGCTATATTAGAAATTGATAATTTAGCCAAAACAAACCTCCCTTTCCAGACTCAGCAGTCAAATATACCTGTGTTTAAGGATTATATGCCCCGAATAGATTCTTGAACAGAATCTTCATCAATTCGCTGTTCCCTTTCACAAAGCTGATCTTCGTCGGCGTCTTCCCTTTCGCCGGATAAACCCTTTTCACCGGAATCTCACAGACTCTGTAGCCCAGCTGGGAAGCCCGCACAGACAAATACGCCAAAAGCTCATAGGTCATGAAAATATCCCTTAAGGGCTTTACCTGTTCATCCTGCAGATACCTGACAGAATACGCCCGGTACGCATTGGTCGTGTCCGTAAAAAGATGCCGCGCAGTCAGGGAAATGACCGGCGCATGGATCAGCCGCACCGAAAGCAGTCTGACAGGCGGTGTGTTCACTGCCCTGCCGCCTTTCAAAAAGCGGGAGCCCTGCACCAGATCATATCCCGCCTTCAGTTTTTCTATGAAATGAGGAACGTCCTCAATACTGTCTTTATTATTGCCGTCAATGGTGATGATGCCCTGATAGCCTCTCTGCAGTGCCCACCATATCCCCATCCGCAGCTGTGCACCCTGTTTTCCCGCATCCTGCTTGACCAGCAGCGTATTTACTTTCAGCTTCCGCAGACGCTTTTCGTCAGTGCAGCCGTCTGTCGAACCGCCATCGCAGAGCACGATATCCGCATAACCGGCGATCTTATGCCTGTATGCCCTGTACAGTTCTTTTAAGATACGGTTTCCCTCATTGATGATCGGGATCAAAACCACATAGTCCTTTGTTTTTTCTGCAAATTCACTGCTCACAAATTTCGGTACGCCAGTCTGTCTTTCATAAAGCATTTTATTTCCGTTCCTTTCCCTCTCTCAATACAAACATATGAACAGGCCGCAACGGTACTTTTCATAATTCCCGACGCCGCGACGCGATTCCCTGTCCTCTGCCTGTCAGTCTGTTCCTCTATACTGCAGGCGCAGATCGTGCTCCCCGTCCAGCACAAGCCAGATGGTTTGTCTCCCGTTGTGTGCCGCCCTGTCACTCTGTCCGTCCTCACGCCTGACCTTCTTATAAGAGACGATCTCCACGCATCTGCCATCATCCAGTACACACTTCACATACGGAAAAATCCGGTTCAATCCATAATCCACGGCCCTGAGCAGGCGATAAATATCCCGACCGCTGTCCTGCAGGCAAAAGACACCATTTCCGGGAATTTCCCAGGAATAATGAAGCCTGTCCGTTTCCCGCAATGCGCCCCTTACGTCCTGCGGTATGGCTGCTGCCTTTTTCAGTATAACATCCTCGAAGATTTTCTGAAATCCCTCAAATGCCATTTCCATGATCTTTTTTGACAGCTCATAAGCCTTCATATCTTCTGTGACGGCACATGCCTTCTGCCAGAGACAATCTCCTTCATCTACGCCCTCCGACACCAGATGCCATGTCGCACCACTTTCCCCTGCACCGGCCCAGATGGCCCAGGAAGGCGCGTTTCGCCCCGGGAAATGCGGCAGAAGGGCATTGTGAAAATTTATGATGGTGAGATTCTCTTTTTGGATGATATGAGCCGGGAACAGATATTTGTTCCCGGCGCTGACGACCAGTGTCCGTTTCTCATATGTCTCCAGCTTTCGAGTTACCCCCTCTTTATCATGAAGACGTAAGAAGGTGATCCGGTTCTCAAGGCAGAATTTCTCGATCCTTGAAGTCGGATACGGTTCAAATTCTATAAACTGTAGTTCATATCCCCAGTGTATCCTCTGCCCGCTCAGATATCCGAGCACATCCGACGCGATCTTACCAAACCCGATCACCACTACAGTTTCTGCCGGTCTATCCATTTTCCCATTCCCCCATCAGCCTGCGGTTCAGCTTTCCGTTTGCCAGCGTCGGCAGCATTTCCTTCTTATGAAAGATCGTCGGTATCATATATTTCGGCAGCCTGTCCTGCAGCTTCCGTATAAGTTCCCGTTCATCTGTCTCTCCGATATAATACAGTGCCAGAGCGTCTTTTTGTACGTTATGTACACAGCAGCAGGCTTGGATCTCCTCCACCGCAATGGCCGCCGCCTCTATCTCTCCAGGTTCTATCCTGCGGCCGCCATGTTTGATCTGATCATCTTTTCTGGAAACGAAGATCAGGTTGCCGTCGCCATCCCATCTGGCCAGATCCCCTGTCCTGTACAGCAGGGATTCGTGCGTTGTGACCAGTGGATTCTGAACAAAAACCTCCCGCGTTTTCTGCGGGTTATTGTAATACCCCACCGCAAGACATGTTCCGTAAATACAGATTTCACCCATTCTTTCCGTATCACCGCTTCTGATCTCCCGGTTCTCCTCATCTAACAGAATCAGGCCCGTATTTGAAAAAGGCTTCCCGATGGGGATCGTCTCGCCTTCCCGATAGTCTTTTGTAACCCGGAAGGACGTACAGGCGCCGGTTATTTCTGTCGGTCCATACTGCTGGATAAATTCCGCATCAGGATACTTTTCTTTCCAGTACTGATAAACCGGCACCGGCATTGTCTCTCCGGAAAACAGAAATCTCCGCAGATATTGCGGCCGCACTTTGGACAGCCCGTCAAACTGGGCTACAATACGGTAAGCCGTCGGAACCCAGGCCAGCGAAGTGACACGCTTGTCCTCCAGATACTGCAGCAGGCGCTTCGGAGACATGAAATATTGCTGCGGAATGATACAGACGGCTGCTCCCGCTTTCACGCCCATATAGATATCTTTCAATGACATGTCCGTATAAAAAGGTGTCTGATTGCCCAGTACATCTTCCGCGCCAATCCTTACTTCCTTTTGAAAGTCTTCTATATAATCTATTACAGACCGGTGTGTCACCGCCACACCTTTTGGCGCACCGGTCGATCCGGAGGTAAACAGAATATACATAAGATCCGTGTCGACTGTCCGCACTCCAACTTTTTCCGGCAGCTTTGACACGGCACACTGTCCGTTTTGTATTCGCTCATGGTCTTTCTGCTTCTCGAGCAGTTCTTCATAAAGCAGAACCTCGCCCTCATATCCTGTTTTGCGAAGTAATAACGCTTCTGCGGCGGTCGTCAAGATACAGGTGCTTTTCAAAGTCTGCTGTATGGACAAAAATCTGTCCAGAGGCATCTTAACATCCATCGGCACATAGATATTGCCGCTGTACAAAACACCGAGCATGGCCGTGATGCACCGATGGCCTTTCTCCATAAACAACATGACAGGCTTCTGCACTGCTCCGTCCAGTGCCTTTGTCAAAGCATATCCCAACCTCCCGGCCTGTTCCGTTAATTGTTCGTATGTGATCCTGTCTTCACCGTCTATGATCGCGGTCCTGGTGCCATACCGCTTTACTGTCTCTTCCAATATACCTAATACCGATGTTGTTCTCATTCCTGCACCTCATCATTCTTAACACGGATCTTCATGAAAAACGGGGTCTTCCCAATTTCTGATTTCCGGGTTTCTAAAATGCCTGGTAGATAAACCCGGCCGCGTCATATCCGGCGCCATACATACCAAATATCACAACCGTAAGTATCGCCGCATAATAGACTCCCCATCTAACCACAATGTTACACCCCGCCAGGGATTCCCGCAGTCTGATATTCTTTTCCTGCAATACATCTATACCAAGCAGTATCACGATCGACAACAGCATAAGCCGAAAATTTTTCTCGTTCAGTCCCAGCCTGTAAAAAGTCCCGTCAAAGAAGACCCACGGGTTAAACTGCGCCAGCGTGGCTTTCATCATGCCGACCACCTGCTCCAGATCCGCAGCCCGTGAAAAATACCGGCCTGCCGTGATGATAAAGACAGTCCGCAGCGTCTGGAACAGCTTCCATCCTGCCCTCTCCTCACGGATCCTGCACAGCCTTCTGAGTCTGGCATAGCCGTCCTCGAACAATGTCCCTGTCGATACAAAAAGAGCCTGGTAAATTCCATATACCACATATTTCCAGCCTGCACCGTGCCAGATGCCGATAAGCAGAAACACGGTAAACGACGCCAGACTCGGCGGTATCACCTTTCCCGCTTTATCGCCAAACACTTTTCTGCACTTTTTGCCCAAGCGGTGAAAAGGTTTGGACAACGAAAGGGGATAGAACAGATAATTCCGAAACCACGCGCCCAGCGTGATATGCCATCTCTGCCAGAACTCCGCCACGCTTCTCGCCATAAAGGGTCTGCGGAAGTTTTCCGTCAGCGTGATGCCAAACACCTCCGACACGCCGCATATTATGTCCATTCCGCCCGAAAAATCGGCATAGATCTGAATCCCATACAAGAACACGCCCACAAAGACCACAAAGCCCTGATACTCTTTTACGGCATAGTTGTTAAATACCTCATTTACCACCACCGCCACACGCTCCGCGATCACCAGCTTCTTGATATACCCCCACAGCATTCTCTGTGCCCCGAATGTCACACGGCGGTAATCAAAAAAATGCGGTGCGTACAGCTGCTGCACCAGATCCTTACAGCGATCGATCGGCCCCTGAATGATCGCCGGGAAATAAGACAGAAAGAGCGCTAATTTGAAAATGTTTTTCTCCGCCTTTTCTTTTCCGCGATATACATCGATCACATACCCCAGAGATTTAAAAGTATAGAAAGAAATTCCCAAAGGCGCCAGAATTTGAATATCCTCAAAAAACACTCCTGTATACTTGACAAAGCAAAGAAGCCCGATATTGATCAGAACCGAAAGAACCACATATTTTTTCTTCGCATCAGCACCGGCTTTTTTCAGCGCCGCCTTTTCTTTTCCGCAAAGTCCGCTTTCCTGCAGTCTGCTCTCCAGTTCACAGTTCATTCTATCCAGCCGCGCCGCCAGTAAATACTGTGACACGATCGTTGCCAGGATCGCTCCCATACAGGAAATGCCTGCGCTTACATAGAATACCGTACTCGCCATCAACAGGACGATCCACTGGAATTTCTTCGGTATGATAAAGTACAGAAACGCCGTTATGATAATAAAGATTGGATACGTTAACGAAATGATCGACATGGTTTGTCCTCTTTCCTCTAAGACCAGCTTTTTATATACCAGTCCTCCGCTTTTGTAAATCGTATGCCTGCGCCCTGCGCCAGTCGTGTATGCAGGTTCAGGGATGCCGTGTTGGCCGTCGATATTCTGTCAGACAGCGTATCTGCCCTGCCTTCCTGCATGGCGCGGATCGTTCTGCCATACAGATATACGGCCAGCCCTGTTTGCTGGTATTTCTTCTGTACAGCCCCCAGGACGATGCGTCCTTTCGCTTCCCGTAGCCTCCACAGGTTAAATCCCGCCAGTTCACATCCCACATAACAACAGGTAGCCAGATAACCTTCCTCCGACTTACGCCGAAGATACTGCGCAAGAATCCTGTTTTTCAATGTCTCATCCACCTTCTCCCTGTCCATGGCAAAGCGGCTGTCCTTTTGAAAAAAGCCGGACGCAATGTGATAAATTTCTTCTGCATCCCAATCGTCCGACACAGTGTAGCGATACTTACCCCGGCTTTCCGCCGGCATCCTCATTTCCCACTTCGTCAGATCGATCGCCGTATAGAGTATTCTGTCCGCAAAATACCATCCGCTCTGTAGAAGTTTCACCCCCCCCCCACACGGTATCGGGCATACAGAGCGTATAGCCTGATTCCTGTGTGTGGGTCATGGCGTCATCGAGGGAATTCAGGCAGATTATTGAAATTTCATTTGTTGTATTAACTTTCATAGCGTAATCCTTTATTTGTTATACCGTTTTCTATAAATTTCTGTCGACAAAGCAGCTATTCGTCATTTGTGGGAATTGATAATCTGTTTATACTGCGACAGATAACCAAGAACAGCCGTTATATTTCTGAAACCGTCCACACTCATAGAAGAAGTATTAAATGCAACGCTGTCCACTACTACTTTTGCATTGTTATCATATATGACAAAATTCAATCCACATTTGTTTGCGGAATACTCTTTTCCGTCAATAGCAATAGAAGAATAAGAACCCTCATTTAAGCCTGAACTGACTATGCTGATTTTCCCCCCCCCCCGGTAAGAAATTATCATATATCAGTTTTCTGTTAGATACAGCTTCATAGATAACTTCATGCCGATCAATAATTCCTATGAAAGAATCCCTTACGCCGTCCGTAAAACTGCTTTGTAATCCCAGCCGTGATAAAGCATCAAGAATGTCTTCTGATAATCCCGCCTGAAAATCATTCTGCGAAGATAGAATAACCGTATAATTCTCATTTTCTAAGATACGGTCTATATACTTAAGAAGATCGTATTCCGATTGCAGCATACAGATCTGTTTTACTCTGTCATAATCCTGCGTAAATTGATAATACCGTTCATCTATTCTTCTTTCCAGGTTTTGTTCATTCAGATATGCGACAATACAATCTGTTACTTTCTCCGCCCCTCGTATATTATGTCTTTCATATATGCGATCGCATTTTGATTCAAAACGGCTTCATATAACTTACCGTCTATCTTATATTCACAATATGTATTGTCCGCATATTCTCTTTTGATACCCTCCCGCGCATTCATGGCACGTATTTCAGAATTAACATTGTCATAAGTAAGTCCCGTTCCGGACACCAGCGAAGTCAGATATTGCCCTGCCGTGTAATAATAGCCCTCATCACTCTGCCGCCGGAAATCATTCTCTGTTAATTCATCCCACCTGGCATGGTAATAATACAGAGGACTTAAGATCGACAACAAGTTCCTGTTCTCCCTGTTTGTATAAGCAAACGCGGCCCGCATCTTATTGATGCTCAATGGCATCTCATCCATCACAAAATGCCAGCTGATCCCCTCTCCTGTATCATCACGAAATAGTGCGGAAATATCCAGAAAGACTATTTTGGGACTTTGATTTTTAAATACTTCATGTAAAAGATAATAACTCAATTCGATCGGCTGTGAACAGGATGCAAGATTATAAGTTACTATGCTGCTGTCTTCATAAATCTGAACCGGAGAAACCGCCAGCTTCACCGAACTTTTACCTAAAAAAACCACCTCAAGACTGTCTCTTTCCAAATCATAAAACTGTTGAAAGATCTGCGGTGCCCCTTCCTCAAAATTCGATGGTTGATTCCGCTTTCCTTCCAGAACTTTTTCTGCGCTTTGCAGGATGATCAGTCCCACCAAAACAAAAACTCCTGTCTTTATGAAATTAACCATATACCTATAACACCTCACACTATTGCAGAGATTCCACCAGTTCCACGACAGCATCCAGCGTGTTAAAATTCTCCGGTTCCAGTTCATCCGCCGTAATTTCAATTTCAAAGTTCTCGTTTAGCTCCGACACGACAGCTATGATATCAAAGGAATCCAGTATTCCGTCATCGATCAATTTTGTTTCCTTCTCAAAATCCACATCATGTCTTACTTCCTGTAAAATCTGCAATACTCTTTCTCTCAAGGTTTTCATCATCCCTTTCCCTCCGCTTTCTATCTGCTGTCTCTCGTCATACCGCCTGCAACAGCCCGCTTATACTGACACAGATAATCCGATATTACTGTCTTGTTTCTATATCCTGCCACTCCCGGAACAGAAGTATTGAAATTGACACTGTCTACCACCAGATTCATGCTGTTGTCAAACACAACAAAATTCAATCCGCACAGGTTGGCAGAATGCTCCTTTCCGTCTATTTTAACAGATGAAGCAGCACCCGTATTTAATCCGGAACTGACCACCTCTATTTTGCCCCCCCCCCGGTATGGATTTCTCATATTCCGTCTTTCTGTTCGATATCGCTTCGTAAACGATCTCTTTATGATCCATAATGCCGATATAAGAATCTCTCAAACCGCCATCGAAAACGCTCTGCAGCCCCAGATGTCTCAAACTCTGAATATCTTCTTGTGTCAAAGAAGCCTGAAAATCACTTTGAGCCGCGATAATGACCGTGTAATCATCATTTTCCAACAGACGCTCTATGTATTCCCCGAAGTCAAACTCCGATTGCAGCATACAGATTCTCTTCACTTTGTCGTATTCTTCCGCGCACTGCCAGTAGTATTCGTTTATCTGTTTCTCCAGACCAATCTGTTCGCAGTACGCAGCAATGCATTCCGTTATCTTCTCTGCGCCTCTTATATTGAAATGCTGCCCGCCGTCAATCACATCCTTTTTCCAGTCAATTTCTACCCTGTAGGCCTCATCATAGACCATATCCAGAAAAGGGACTTCTATTTCGTCACAGATCGCTTTCGCCATTTGATATTTATCATATGACCAGCTTGCATAGTAAATCTGGGGCATGCCGATCGTCGGCATTTTGACCATCACCAGTTCTGCATCATGCGCTTTACACAGCTCTTTCATCTTCGTCATGTATTCCACGGCGCTCTCATCCGGCGTGACCTGATACAGTTTCTTATCAATTTCATACTCTTTGTAAGCGCCGACACAGTATTCCCGCTTAAATCCTTTACTGGCTTCCAGGGCCTTCACCTCTGCATTTACGTTTTCGAAAGTAAGTCCCGTACCCGTGACCGCAGATGTCATATAGTAGCCTGCCATGTAATCAAAATCCGGATTTTCCGGTTTGTTAAAGTCACTTTGCACCAACCCTTCCCATCTGTTATGATAAAAATACAATGGACTCATAACGGATAAGAACACTCTCGACAATGATCCCGAACCCTTCCCGTCTGCCTTTCTTTCGGCCAAAGAAACGGCCGTACTGACTTTATTACGGTTCATCGGGGTATTATCCATCACAATATGCCACGCAGAATCCTCCTCTGTATTTTCAAAAAGAGCCGAGATATCACAAAAAATGATTTCCGGCGACTGGTTTTCGAATACCTCCTGCAGTAAATAACAACTTGCCTGTATGGGCTGTTTATTGGTCGCCAGGTTATACGTTGTGATATTGCTGTCTTTATAAATCTGAATTGGTGAAACCGCCCATTTCATTGTACTTTTTCCAAGGAAGACCGCCTGCAGGCTGTTTTTTTCCAGTCGATAAAACTGTCGAAAAGTTCTGTTAAAGTCCTCAACGCTCCCCAGCGAGTTCATTTTCAATGATAAAACATCTTCCGTTTTCCCTAAAAGCAGCATCCCCAACAGTAAAAAGAGCATTGTTTTCATTAAATATTTCAAATAGCAGTCACCATCTTTCTATACCAACTTTCTGAGCAGGGGCATTTTCCGAAATCCTTCCGCCAAAATCTGTGCACACCAAAAAAAGACTATGATCATGACCACCGCCATTCCTGCACTTTTTAAAGGCAGCCTGGACAATATGTACAGAGTCGGCAGATGCGGTGCCAGATAGACAACCAGCGTATTGGAAGATACTCTGACTATAAACCTTTGCAATGTCACATGTTCTATCCTGATAAGTGAGAGCAGGCAAAACAGGGAAACCAGCCAAAGTGAATAATACCATTTCCCGTAATAGCTGTTTGGAGAGAGAACAAATCGATCTGCTGTCACATGCAGCAGATACACTGCCGTACAGATCACATTCACACACACTGTCGCTGATACCAGATACTTTCTTTTTATCGTGCGGTTTATCATTCTCATCCCATCGCTTAAAAGCATCCCCAGACAAAAATAACCAATGTATAAGTGTAGCCATAAAGCCTGTGTCCGGCTTTCCATCCCTGTCTTCCCGACTCCTGCTGCCAGAGCGCCCATCCACAGGAGCACTGCAACGTCAAAAAAGGCAGTGCACTTTTTTCGTAAATGATATAACGGATAACCCAGTATCAGCAAAAAACAATAGGTAAAAAGAAACCATGCGATCGGCAAAATCCCTCCGCTTACAGCCCCCTGCGTAAAATTCTCCCATAAGTCAAAAACTTCTCCTGTCCTGATAAAATGAACTACTGTCCAGAAAATGATCCATCCAAACAATTTTGCCATAATTCCAGCCACTTTAGTTTCAACATATCTCATCTTCAATTCGTCTCTTTCACCCAGGAAATATCCCGACAACAGAAAGAATCCCGGAACACAGAAAGCGGCGAGATAATAAAGTATCTTACCATAGTACGCTATACCCCCCCGCACCGCTCAGGGCTGCGCCCATGACATGATAATCCAATACCCCAATACAACACATAATTCTGAAAATGTCCAATCCATGGTTTCTATTCTTCACAGCTTTATCTCCCGGGCTCTGCAGAGTTCCTGTTTAACATTTTCCTGTCCTTTAACGATAGATCAGCTTAAACTCCTGTGGATATGCAAAGATCTGAATTCCGGCATTGTCTTCCAGGGACAGGCAATACCCCTGTTTTGTCATCTCAGTTTTCTTAACCTTTTTGGTTATACCGCCTGCTTTAACGGCATACAATCCTTCCACGTCAATTTCCTCACTGAGCAGAATCCTGCCGCCCTTTCTGGAAATGCCGCCAATCCATTCGTCATCTGTCAGATTCACAGTCATGTACGTCTTTTCTTTCTTAACAACCTCAAGTTCATTTGGGTATACAAATTTCCTGCTGTTTATTTCATTTTGCAGTGAAACATAAATATAATTCCCGTCTCTCCACACGCTGTTTACAACACCGATTTCATTTCCTGATCTTATCTGACCGGCATTTTCCAGTCTTCCATAGATGAATTCTGTATTATCGAACTTCAACAGCATACCATCCTGACTAACGCTGTTTACCGAAACAAATCTGTTTAAATCTGTATAATTCGTTACATGCAGTGCATACACAGGTTCTTTGATCACCTTCTCAACAGATACCGCCACATTTTCCAGCTTCGTACAGGATAACGGATAAGACGAAATATAAGCGTATCCTTTCCCGTTTCTTATATGTACGGGAATGTGGCAGCCGTCCGATTTCTCTCTCAGATAATAGCATGCGTTTCCGCCATAATTGTTATACTGCTCCCCGCCGTCCTGTACACATAATACTTTCCGCAGTCCACCGCACCTCAGCCGGTCCTGTGTCCATACCGCATCATACTTCAAATACAGATCTACATAAGCTCCGTCCTCATAATCCGGCAATTCCAGATCGATCCTGCAGGTTGATTCATTCATATATTCCCATGACAGGCAGACTTCTGTTTCTACTGTATTTTCTTTCCCGGTTCTCCCCCATATGACAGAATAATTCGTCTCCTTAACAGGTTCATAATAAAGCAGAAGTTCTCTGTAAAAGAACCAGTTTGCCCGTGACGCCCAATATTCCCATTGTGTATACTCATTTTTCAGCGTTGACGCATATGGATACTCATTCTGAAGGAAATTATCCAGATATCTCTGCCTCTGTTCATCTCCAAGCACATGTATGATATAGTCCGTGCCTGTCGGTTGGAAGATATCATTTACCGTCTCCATTGCGCCTGCATAAGTCGAAAAAAGGCTTCCGTCCACAAATTTTCCGGCATACTCATCCAGGCCGGAGCCGATCACCGAATTTACACCAAGTCCTTTTATCTCCTCCTTGTTACGGTAAGTAATATTTTTCCTGAGCATATTAACAGAGATACAATATAGAAATAACATGATAAAAATGTATAGTGCTCTTCTGTTTGCATATATTACGCGAAACCTCTTACAAAAAACTCTCCGCACAGTCCGAACCCTCTTAAATTTTTCTATAAGACAAATTCTCCTGATGCCTTTCCAGATCCACTCCAGTGCAAAAATATACGTTACGATCCTCACCGGCGTATCGTTATGGCTTCCCGATCCAACCACATAGATCAATGCCGCTCCATAACATGCACTATGCAGAAATAACTTACATATACTGTCATCATCTGCCCTCCCACGGATCACTTTGATCAAAAAACAAACCGCATGAAAGAAAAAAATAACGGTTAGCATCGTAAACCCACTGTCACTGAACAGATCAGCGATCGTCATGTATTTCCCGTACACATATCCGTAATACCAGAACTGATAGTCGGCGACACCCATGCTGGTTGTAACATAATCTTTTATATTACCATGGGTAATTATCGTAATCGATAATAATGCTCCTGCCACTGTTGAAAGCAGCGCCGTCGCATATCTGAGCAACCGCTCATGAAAACGGCAGTTCCCGCCGAAAATATTCAGCAGCACCAAAATAATAAAAAGACATCCCACACTGGCATATCCAAAATCATTTGACCAGACTGTTAAAAATCCCGAGACGAAAAAGACCGGAACGATCAATCTCTTACTGCAAAGAAGATTCCAAAACAAATCTTCCTTCTTAACGATGTTTTTAACTACATAAAATATCCCGACCAGCATAAAAGGCAGAAACGCCCTTGTCGTGCGCATGGAATGTCCAAGTTCTTCAAAAAAGACCACATCATACACATAATCATAGTAGAATGGCCCCTGGAAGCCTGCATGAAGAATCACAAAGGCAGAAACCGCAGTCAGACCGGCAATCGCATATGCCTTTTTCCTGTTGCGGATTATGGTATAAAAAGAAATAAAAATGATCAACGAATACAAAATACTTGCCGTAAAATTCGTGATAAACACACTCGCCCCAAAACTACGGAACAGAAAGAGCAGGGGCAAATTGATAAATACCATTCCGTTTCCCAGATAATTCGTAAAATCTCTGTACTGTACTTGCCCGTCTAATAATCGTCGAAAGATATTATAGTTCTGAAAATCTCCGTTATAAGCCACAAAATCACCGACAAGGCATCTGTATGACGCAAAAACTACCGCCGTCATAATACAAAACAGTGCAAAAATTATATCATCTCTTCTTATCTTCACACTACTTCTCCTCATATCTCACTGATATTGCATTTGGATAGGAGAAATCCAATATATTATCAGTTGTCAAATCCACATAGATATAATAGCCTTCGCTCCACACATTCTCAACCTTAGCCTCAACACCCCCGGAAACCAAAGTCTCTGCTCCATCCAACAAATTCTCATTTCCCACAGACTTCCAGAATATAAGCCTGTTTCTGTAAGGATTTACGCCTGCTGTCCATTCTCCTTCGCTAAGATTCTGGACGCTGATAAGATGCGGAACGCTTCTTGCCTCGGCTGTAAAATAAACAAAATCATCATTTATATCGTGTCCCTGTAAAAACTGCCAGACCAGTTCTTCTTTTTCTTCCATATCACTGTTTTTCAGAAACAAGATTCTTTGTGCAATACCTTGCCAGCCATCTGTATAAATATCCACATACGCAGCATCCTTCAGATATGCAAGATCGTTCATTTTATCCAGATATTGATTGCTCAGCGACCCGATCATGATATATTTTTCTTCCAGCAGATCATAGATAACTGCCGATGAATACCATTTCTGTGTATAGGACAGATCCAGATCATTCAGAGCAATCGCATATCTTTTTCTAAATGCCGCCGCTCTCTCTATGAGTTTATCGATGCTGGTCTCCTTCACAATCCCATGTCCGAATAACATTTTGGAATATCCCCACACGCTCTCATTCCCCAGCTGTCCCAGGACATTATCGCTGTAATTTGCTTCTATGTATTGCTGTAAAGCCTTACTGGCTCTGAGCCTTTCATCATTCCATCTATAATCGTTCTCCACAAACAGATAAGAACACAGGCTGAGTCCCATCACAACAGTTGTTGCATAACCGATGATAAGCCGTGCATATTGGAGATTTGCCAGACCTGCTATCACGTACAGCAGAATAAAATTCAGAACGAAATACCACTTCATCCGATCCATGCTGTACCGCAGAGCATGATTGGTAAACAAATGGTTTTCCATAACGGGCAGCACAAAGAGCAGCATAAGAAAAAAATATCTTTTTCCCAAAACAATACTTTTTCTGTTTCCGGCTCTGCTCATCACATACCAGATTAAATAAATTCCAAGAAGGAGCAGCACACCGCCAAACGAATACAGCAGTTCTCCTTCAACGGCAAACAGGGCATAGTCTGCACTGCGGCTTCTGCCTTCCGCCCGCTGCGTGATGACCGAAATAAATTCGGAAAGTCCAACCAACCATGCGTTCACAAGCACAAACGTCAACGCGGAAACAACCGTCTCCACCGTCATTCCCACAACAAGGTACAAATATTTCTTCTCCCGCCGTCTCACCAGCCGGAACAGACCGACAACCCAAAAGGCAAACAGCGCAAAATATCCGGACCATTCTGTCTGAAGCAGCAGCATACCCAAAATAAGAAACGCACTGTAATCTCTCCACGTCGGATTCCCGACACGTTCTATTTTGAGAAACACTGTGCACAACATCGGGAAGAAGATCATATACCAGTTCTGTCCCCAGTAGGTAAGCCCCTGCGAATGCATGATCTCCACGGAGCACAAATAAGTGATCCCTGTGATAAACGCAGCAAAACGTCTGTCCAGACCGCTGTACAGGCCAAATCTTTGCAGTGCGCTTACATCCCCGTTCTCCCACATGCGCCGGACAATGCCATCCGGCACTCTGCTGTCAAATATAATCAGAAAAAGCCTTACCGTTACCAGAAGCGAGAGACAGAAAAGAATGCTGCAAAACAGATAGAGAGACGATTCCGTCACCGCAAGTCCAGTCAATTTCAAAAAGAGTGTCAACGCCACAAACGGAAAAGCCGGAAACGACACATAATAGAAATACTTCCCCGTCCTTCGGTCAAAAGCGCCTGACGAGTATTCCAGTCCATAATCCGTCTCCTCCGAAAAGGTGATCAGAGGCAGGAACGCTGGTGTTTCTTCGTCCGCCTCCAGCATCGCCTTCGCGTTCATCAGGCACTGATAATTGGTATCCGACGCGCTCCACAAGGTCGTATCAAAATCGGGGTATCTGATCACGCAGCTTACAATACCAGCAACCAGCAAGATCACATAAATCAGTATATTCTCTTTACCCGGTATGTACCTTCCCGGACTTCCCTTATCTCTCAGCATATCCCACCGTCCTCAGCAATCAGCCCCATCTCCCGCACGATCTTCCTTTCTATAGCAGTTCAATCTTCTCAACTTCCGAGCATTCTCTTTTCCGTCACCGCGTCAGCTTTTCCAAACTCTCAAAACTGTACCGTTTCCTCTTAAACACCAGATCCACCAAAATCTGTAGATACTTGATGACGATCGTCAACAAGCCGAACAGCCCGAAAAAAGCAAACGAGAAGAACAGGATCGTAGTCGTCCATCCTTCCACCGGATTGCCAAACAGATAGACGGTCAGGGAATACAGGAACATCAGCACCGTCACCAGTATCATGGCTACCGTCATACCGATGGAAAAGCGGTATCCCAGCCCTGTAAACAACAGCAGCACATCAATCCCCAGATTCCTCCGGTAACGCCGCTCCGCATGACCAAGCTGCCGTCCGGTTCCCCGCCTGTCCCCACCCGCCGCGGTGTAAACGATGTTTTTGGTCTTCAAGCCGCAGTGCGAATAGACCGCCTTACGGTATGGTATATCGTTATTCATACTCATAACCCTGTTGATCACTCTTCTGCTCAGAATCCTGAACCGCTCGCTGGTCATACTGTAGGGCGTATCCGAGAAACGGTCAAGGATCTGATAGAACATACGGGAAGTCCTGCGCATCTTACAGTCCGGAGACGCGCTCACCATATCAAACCCTTCCAGCGCCTGATCATACACCGCCATGATATCTTCCGGCGTATAATCCACAAAGACCGTATCAAATTCAAACACAAAATCGCCAATCGCCAGATCAAGCCCTGCATTCATGGCGGCTTCCCGTCCCTGAAAATAACTCATATTCAGCAGTGAAATACTGGTCGTATGCGCGATACTGCTCACCCTTTTTACCGCCTCCACGCTGTCGTCCGTGGAATGGTCGTTAATAAAAATAATCTCAGAGTGTTCGAACTTCTCTTCCAGCGTCCGCACCAGCATTGCGCCAAACTGCTCCGTCGCCTGGGCCGCATTGTACAGATACACCGTAGCGGATACAAAATTCTTTTCTTTAATTCTCATGGTCCAGCACCTCGTCCAAATCATATACCGTATTGATCTTGCCCGACAGTACGCCGACAAAGGTCGGTTTTCGCGAATATACCCTGATCACCGTCGGCCGGGAATCGTCTATCTCCGAGCTTGTCAGGATCGGCTTCATGGAAAACAGCGACTTAACATAGCGGAATTCATAATCATCGCGAAGATATTTCCGGACCAGCTTGTCCATATAAGGGAAGGCACTGTCCGGTTTTGCAATACAGTCATTGCAGTTGCCAAGTCTCTGAGCGCTGCAGCCGCCTCCGCTTCGTGTCTGACAGGGAAAGTCCGGCAGAGACTCATAACTGGTCGTATGGGGCGTAAAGGTCACGGAGGTCAGAGAGTGATAACCGGTCTTTCCAAAGGGCATAATGGAGAAAAAAGGTCCGTCCATCACCGTGATGCCGCATCTTTCCAGCTGCCCATCGACGTCACACAGAATGATCTCGCACAGCTCATATTTGATCTTAAACTTTTCAAACCCCAGCAGATCCAGAATCTGATTGGTCGCCGCATAAGTCGCGTTCAGCACAAAAGGTGCCCTGTATTCATCCCCGGTGCTTACACGGCACAGATAATCGTCCTGCTCTTTTTCCATCTGCGTAACCCGACTGGCAAACAGCAGTTTTACATTCGGCAGTTTTGACAATTCCCTCAGATAATAGTCTTTCAGCAGCATGGCGTCGTAGGTATATTCTCTTGTGAGAAACGCGCCGTCGCACATGTCTTTCTTAAAATAATCTTCCGGGTACACCTCTTTGCAGGGGATATCCGCCGCCCGGCAGAATTTCTTAAACTGCTCTCCGTCAGACCAGGAATACTGTGCGGAAGTGGCGTAAACTTTCTCAAATTCCCGATTGATACAGAAGGCAAAATCCTGGTGAAATCTTTCGAAATACCCTGCCGACTTCATGGCCGTAGACAAGGATCTGGGATAATGATATCCTTGATGCACCCTCGCCTGATTGATATAAGTGGCTCTCTGGAAAGGCGCCGTGCCGCATTCCAGCACCAACACCTTTTCCTTCTTCTTCCCGCAGTGGTGCGCCGCATACAGCCCATAAAAACCGGCCCCGATTATGATCCTGTCATATCTTTCCTTCATCTTTATTGTTTTTCCTTTGTCTTGTTATCCTTTTTCGTACTCACAGTCTTATTTCTGCCGCGAAGTACGGTAAAGATTCCCGTAGCGAACATCAATGCCACCAGAACCGCCATGACGGTGCCCCATAGAAACTGGCTTTTCTCCTGCTGTCCGGCCGCTTCCGCCGCCTCCAGCTGTGCGGTATTTTCTTCATGCACTTCCTCGAATTCCCCGGACAGTTCTGCCGCATCTCCATACATACCAACAGACTCCGCCTTTACGAATCCTGCGATTTCCTGATAAGTCACCTGATACCACTCCTGTGATTCCGTCTCCATGCAGATGACCGCCGTCCCCTTCGGGAGCGTCGCCACCACGATGCTGTCCTCCGTTGCCTCCTCATATACGACCGCCTCAGTTTCCAGCTGCATCAGCACCTGTTCCTTCGCCCCGGCTGCCCATCCGGTCAGCACATTTTCATTCCAGATTCCCAGAAACAGCAACGCCGCCAGAAAAACCACTTTTGTTTTTTGCAATGTCTTCATTGTTATCCTCCCGTTTTATCTTATAGTAAACGAAATTTTTAATGTCGTTAACTATAGGAACGCTGCGCCCGCAAATTTATCCTGCGCATACGGCAGCGGAAATCATCGTGCATTATACAACAGTACGAAATGACCGCTGATCACTTCTTTATCATACAGTCCTTCCAGTTCCTCCTGCCGCGGATCGTTGGCGCCCAGCAGGACGATGGATCGCCCACCGATCATATCATAAGGAATCCGCAGCGCTTCCCGGTCTTCTGCTGCTGCCACCTTCACCGGCAGATCGCGCAGCGCGAACTGAACCAGCCCGACAGCGGATATTTCATTGTAGTCCAAATACGTCAGCCAGGGTTCGTACGCCCCGTCCCCGATCAGCTTTTCCATCCGTTCCGCCATCCATAGATCCTGTCTCGCTAGTTCGTTAAAAGGCTGCAGATACATACTGCCAAGCCGAAACGCCAACGCCATGGAAAGCAGCGCACAGGAAAGCAGGAGCTGATGCAGTTCCGTTTTGGCATACAGATGAATCGCCGTCATAACGATACCCATACACAAAATGCCGGCCACGCAGATTCCGGTATAAAAAGCGGCCGGGTGAAACGGATTCATCTCAAAAAAGCTCATCCCCGCCATAAAATAGCCTTTGCTCTGCGTCAGCTGTGCCTTCGCGGCATATACGGACACCGCCGCGGAAAGCAGCAAAAGCAGCAGAGTGCCCAAAAGAAAATATCGCTTCTTCTCCCTGATGTGCGTCGACAGCTCCTCTATACCCGCAGCGATCAAAACAGGCATGACATAATCCTGATACCTGCCGAACGTAATACTGTCATAGCTGTCCGGGATCACATTATAGACCGTGCTGACGACGATCTGCGCCATAACCGACAAAGCCACAAACAGACCGGGCAATCCGCTGTTTCTGTCCGGCATTGCCGTCATGCCGACGCCGCGCCCAAAACGTCCTGCTCCTCCATGCCGCGCTTGTCTGAGAAGCGACAGCAGCCCCCACCATCCGAGACCATAAGTCGATATTCCCAAATACAGGATCTTACCTCCAAATCCGGCAGCAAACGCTACCCATCCTGTCTTTGAGAAAATATACTTTATTTTCTCCAGCTGCCCTTCATAGGTGTTGATCTCATACAATTCCCGGTCAAGATCATGATACAGGTATGCCGTTATCTGCCCCTCCAGCAGTTCCGCAGCCAGCAATACTCCCACCGTCATGGCCAAGATCAGAAGTGCCTCTTTATAATCTTTTCTCTTCCGTACCGCAGTAAAAAGGAGCAGCGCCGTGCACACCGCCAGCGTACCTACCGTCCTCATATGTACCAGATACAGGAAAAAATTCAGCGCAAAAAGCAAAAACAGCTTCGCCGATCCCGGCCTTTGCAAATAGCGGCCAACCAGCATGATCAGCAAAAGATATCCACACATAAGCACGGTCTCCGCCATCGTCGTCTGCGCATAGAACAGCATCGGCGCATACAGCACCGCTATGCCGGCGTAGATCTGCATTCTCTCATTTCCTGCCCTGTCCGTCCCGTTTTGCCGCTCCGTTTTGCCCACAAAAAACTGCTCCTGCATCCTCTGGATCCCGAGCAGCAGCATATAAGAAAGACCGAGCAGCACGAAATTCAGCGCCACCGCAGCCCTGTATGCCGTTACCGGATCTTTGCAAAGCATAAAAATCGGAAGCAGAAGAATACTGTAACCATAGGAATAGAATGATCCCAGAGATATCACCTCAGACCAATCGCAGCCTGCTGCTTCGGCAGCGTATGCCCAATAGCTGAACTCGTCCGGAAATATGGAGAATCCATAAATCTTTCGTATACTGAATTGAAAAAAACAAAACAGCAGCAGCATAAAAAACACCGCATATCTGTTCCTGTTCACAAACTGCCAAAACATCATCCCCACGCTCCATTACACAAGCAATATGAGAAAAATCATGTCGCCATAATTTTTCTCATATGCTTTGTCTATAATAAGACAATTAAGTGTGGGCATAATTATTTCACTACGATCGCATAGGTTCCGAGACCTGCTGCGACATCGAAAGTAACTGTATTCGGATTGGCATCCTTATCTTCCAGGATCGTTGTAGCTCCTCCGGGGCGTACGCACACTACGCTGACGCTCTTAGAAGTATCAACACCCTTCGGCAGACCCACTACCATAGCAGCAGAGCCGCTTGAGAGAGTGATAAACTTACCCTTTTCCTTCGCGCCAAGGTCTACATTCAGTGCCGCTACAACTTCGCCACCCAGCGCATTCACCGCTGCGTCTACACATTCCATAGCCTTGGGGCTTCTCTTCGCGTTTGTATCGAACACCATAATGTACGGTGTCTGGCCGCTCTTCAGTCCAAGACTTGCTCTCACGTTCTCCAGAGAATCAACTACTGCCACACCCTGGACACCCTTCGCCGCATATGCGCCTGCGATGGATGTCTTAACGCTGGAGCCTGCCACATTGATCGCCGCACCGGCTGCCTTTATGGTAGCCCTTACTGCTTCGACAGCCGCACTGCTGCCTGTGCCGGATCCTGCATCCTCTGAACGGCCTGTAACCGGGGAAGTAACTGTTTCCTCCGTGACAGCACCTGCGGAACTGCCGCTGGCTGCCGGAGCCGCGCTTCCCGAACCTGCAGCCAGAGCTGTCGTGCCGGATGACACTACCATTGTTGCAGCCAGGACAGCTGCAAATACCTTTTTCATTTTCATTGAAGGTTTCCTCCTTTTAGTTGGTAAAAATTTTTATGTCCCACTGCGTATTACTATAACATGCAAACTATTACTTTGCAAGTGCAATATTATAGTTTGTTTATATCAAATTTGTTTATTGCTATCATGAGTAGGATATCAATATCCGTAAAGAGGTGTCTGAAATGTTCACTCGGGAAGAAAAATATAAAATGATTGGCTTGAATATCGCCTATTACCGAAAGCTGAGAGGTATCAGTCAACTCACCCTGGCAGAGAGAGTCAGTTTGAGTCGCACCCACATCAGTAATATCGAGGCCCCCAATATGCCTACTGCAATCTCCATGGATGCATTGCTGGATATTGCAGACGTGCTGGAGGTGCCGGCCAGAAAACTGTTGGACTTTCATGAATGATCTATAAACGCAGAAAAAGATAAAACGCACCTCCCACGACTGGGAATGTGCGTTTTATCTTTTCCTGCGTTTTTTATTCCTTTTATACTACAATACTAATTATACTACTTCTACGCCACGCATCCTTTACTTCCAGAGTTTCTTCTTCCCTCTGCCCTTACCCGTTGGTGCCTCCTCGGCTTTCTTAGAGGTAACATTCTTCGCTGCATTGAGGGAATCCCCCGTCTCTTCGTCGAATTTCTTCAACAGATCCTTCGCCTCATGGGACAGTTTATCGGGCACCTGTACCACCAGCGTTACATAGTGGTCGCCCCGGATATCTCTGTTGCGCAGAGAAGGAACACCCTTGCCTTTCAGGCGCACCTTCGTGTCGGTCTGGGTTCCTGCCTTCACATCATAGATCACCTTGCCGTCTACCGTATCAATGACGATCTCACCGCCAAGTGCGGCGATGGCAAAGGACATGGGCACGGTAGAGTATATGTTCTCATCCTGCCGCTGGAAGATGGGATGTCTGCCCACTACTACTTCTACCAGCAGATCTCCCCGCGGACCGCCGTTGGTTCCCGGTTCCCCCTTGTCGCGGATGCGGACACACTGTCCGTTGTCGATTCCGGCAGGAATGGACACCTGAATCTTCTTCCTGTTGGCGATATAACCCGTGCCGCGGCAGTCCGGACACTTATCCTTAATGACTTTGCCGGTTCCGTGACAATCGGGACAGGTCTGCACGTTCCTGACCGTACCGAAGAAGGACTGCTGGGTAAATACCACCTGGCCCTTGCCGCCGCACTTGGAACAGGTCTCCGGGCTGGTTCCCGGCTTGGCACCGGTTCCGTGACAGGCCGTACACTCATCTTTCAGGGTCAGTTCGATCTCCTTATCCACGCCGAATACCGCTTCTTCAAAGGTAATCCGCACGCTGGAACGGATATTCGCCCCTTTCATGGGACCGTTGCTCCTGCCGCCGCGGCGTCCGCCGCCGAAGATATCGCCGAAAATATCACCGAAAATATCCGAAAAGTCTGCGCTGTTGAAGTCAAAACCGCCGAAACCACCGGGTCCGCCTGCACCATCGAAAGCAGCATGACCATATTGGTCATACTGCCGTCTCTTCTCAGGGTCACTCAAGACCGCATAGGCTTCGGAAGCCTCTTTGAATTTCTTCTCCGCCTCCGCATCGCCGGGATTCATATCCGGATGATATTTCTTAGCCAGAACTCTGTATGCTTTTTTGATCGCTGCGTCGTCGGCATTCTTCTCTATGCCGAGCACCTCATAGTAATCTCGTTTCTGTTCTGCCATAAGACTAGACCTCTCTGTAATCTCCGTCTACCACATCATCTGCTGCACCGCCCTGTGCGCCTGCATCAGCCGCGCCGCCCATGTTGCTCATATCCGGGCCGCCCTGTGCCTGCTGCATGTTCTCGTACATCTTCGTGAACAGCGCCTGTGCGGAATTTGTCAGTTTCTCTTTTGCTGCTTTCAATTCGTCGATCTGGCTGTCGTTCATCTCCTGATCTTTGGTCTTCTCCAGGATATCCTTGACTGCCTGCAGATCTGCCTCTACGTTTGCCTTATCGGAAGCGTCGATCTTATCACCAACTTCACCCAGAGCCTTCTCTGTCTGGAAGACGAAGGAATCTGCTTCGTTCCTTGTGTCGATGGCTTCTTTCCGCTTCTTATCCTGTGCTTCGTACTCAGCCGCTTCCTTGACAGCCTTATCAATTTCATCGTCGGACATGTTGGAACCTGCCGTGATGGTGATATGCTGCTCTTTGCCTGTTCCCAGATCCTTGGCGGATACGTTCACGATACCGTTGGCATCAATATCGAAAGTAACCTCGATCTGCGGCACACCGCGCATTGCCGGCGGGATACCGTCCAGTCTGAACTGGCCGAGGGACTTGTTGTCCTTCGCAAACTGTCTCTCACCCTGTACCACATTGATGTCAACCGCTGTCTGGTTGTCTGCCGCCGTGGAGAAGATCTGGCTCTTCTTGGTCGGGATGGTTGTATTTCTCTCAATCAGTCTGGTAGCTACACCGCCCATGGTCTCGATGGACAGGGACAACGGTGTTACGTCCAGAAGCAGGATCTCACCTGCACCCGCGTCGCCTGCCAGCTTACCGCCCTGGATGGAAGCGCCCAGCGCCACACACTCGTCAGGATTCAGGGATTTGCTGGGCTCTTTGCCTGTCAGCATTCTTACCTTCTCCTGTACCGCCGGGATACGTGTGGAACCGCCTACCAGCAGTACCTGGCCGATATCGGAGTTGGTCAGGCCCGCATCCTTCATCGCGTTCTGTACCGGAATGGCTGTCTTTTCTACCAGATCATGTGTCAATTCGTCAAATTTCGCCCTTGTGAGGTTCATGTCAAAGTGCTTCGGACCCTCAGCCGTAGCCGTGATGAAGGGCAGGTTGATATTGGTCGTTGTCGCGGAAGAAAGCTCCTTCTTCGCCTTCTCAGCCGCCTCTTTCAGTCTCTGCAGCGCCATCTTGTCATTGGACAGATCCACGCCTTCCTGTGCCTTGAACTCGGCCAGCATCCAGTCGATCACCTTCTGGTCGAAATCATCGCCGCCCAGACGGGTATCGCCGTTGGTGGAGAGCACTTCGATCACGCCGTCGCCGATCTCGATGATGGATACGTCAAAAGTACCGCCGCCCAGGTCGTATACCATGATCTTCTGCTCTTTCTCATTGTCAAGGCCGTATGCAAGCGCTGCTGCCGTAGGCTCGTTAATAATACGCTTTACTTCCAGACCCGCGATCTTGCCGGCGTCCTTGGTCGCCTGCCTCTGCGCATCGTTGAAGTAGGCCGGAACAGTGATGACTGCTTCCGTCACCTTCTCACCCAGATAGTTCTCGGCGTCCGCTTTCAGCTTCTGCAGGATCATGGCAGAAATCTGCTGCGGGGAATATTTCTTATCGTCGATAGTACGGCCTCTGTCTGTACCCATATCTCTCTTGATAGATGCGATGGTCTTGTCGGCGTTGGTAACCGCCTGACGCTTCGCCGGCTCACCTACAAGTCTCTCGCCCGTCTTTGTGAAAGCCACTACGGACGGTGTCGTCCTTGCGCCTTCTGTGTTGGCGATGACTGCCGGCTTACCGCCTTCCATAACTGCTACACAGCTGTTGGTTGTTCCCAAGTCAATTCCGATGATTTTACTCATAATTTCTTCCTCCTATTAAAGATGCCTTTCCTTACTTTTACAATAATTATCTATGATCATCTGAAAAGAGTAACCGCTTCTTTCAATCCGGCTTCTTTTCACAGACTATCCGCTTGATCCTGTCAGTCCAAACACGCTTTCGCATTTCTTCTCAACAGATTGCCTTTCAATACGGCGTACTAGCTGACTACCGCTACCATGCTGTGCCGCACCACGCCGTCCCTGTAGGTATATCCTTTCTGCAGTTCCTGTGCGATCACGCCGGATTCGTACTCCTCGCTCTCCACCTGCATCACCGCATTGTGGAAATCCGGATTGAACTCTTCTCCCACAGCGGGGATCGGCTTCACTTCCATCTTCTCCAGCTCCGTCATCAGCTGCTTGTAGATCATCTCCATGCCCTGTGCGAAGCCGTCTGCCTTCTGTTCTTCCGGCACCGAAGCCAGCCCTCTCTCAAAGTTATCTACCACCGGCAGGATCTTCTCGATCACACTCTTGGCGCCGGTCTCGAACATCATCGTCTTCTCCTTCTCGGACCGCTTGCGGAAGTTATCGAATTCCGCCATCTGGCGTTTCACTCTGTCTTCCAGCTCCTCGATCTTCTCTTTCAGGGCGTCCTGTTTCTTGTCGGCCTTCTCCCTTTTCTTCTTCTCTTTTCTGCTCTCTTTGGAAGGCTCCTCTGTGGCCTCCTCCTCTGTATCCGGTTCCTCTACAGTCGTATTGTCCGCAGCCGCCTCCCCGGTCTCCTTCGTCTCTTCCTCTGCCTCCGGAGTATTTTCATTGGTCAGATCTTCTTCCCTCAGGATATCTTTTTCTTCTGCCACGCCTCTCATTCCTTTCTTTCCATCTCTGTTATGCTATCGTTAACGATATTAGAAATTTCGCTTTCGCCATGACTGTATTGCTGATCCTCTGTCATTTCCTGTACAGATCGTCCAGCTGACTTTTCAGCAGCTTCAGATTCTTAACTACCTTCTCATAATCCATCCGCCTGGGCCCGATGATACCGATGGTGCCCTTCATACCCGCATCCAGCTCATAAGTCGCAGTCACGATGCTGCAGTCCCGCATCCCCTGTACCGGTGTCTCATTGCCGATATAGACCTGTATGCCGGTATTGTTCTCGTCCGCCAGATTATCCTGCACCAGTTCGCTTAAAAGCTGCTTCTCCTCGAAGGTGGTGATCAGCTCGCTGGCCCGTTCGTGATCCGCCAGCTCCGGATACTTAAAGAAATTCTTCGTGCCGCTGGTGTAGATCTCCAGATCTTCGTCGGCCTTGATGGCCTCGGCCACCGCGTCGATAACACCCGCCACGATATCGCTGTGAATGCCTGCCTGCTGCTTCATCGCGGCAATCATCCCAAGATTGATCTGCTCCATGGATAAGCCGTTCAGATGTGTGTTCAGCAGGATGTTCAACTTAAGCAGCGTCTCGTCGCTAAGCTCCTCCGCCACCGTCAGCATCGTGTTCTTGATCACGTTGCCCTCCACCACGATGACCGCCAGGATGTGTCTGCTGTCCACCCGGGAAAGCTGAATGAATTTCAGCTTGTTGCGGTGGTACTGCGGCGCCGAGACCATGGCCGCATACTCCGTATTGTTCGCCAGCATTTTCGCTGCCTGTTTCAGAAGGTGATCCATCTTGTCTTCCTTCTCCAGAAGGATCTCCTTCATCTCCTCCACTTCCCGTTCCTTCTCTTCCATCATCTTATCCACATACAGGCGATAACCCTGATCGGACGGAATGCGTCCCGCGGAAGTGTGGGGCTGTAAGATGTAACCCAGTTCCTCCAGATCTGCCATCTCATTGCGGATGGTGGCTGAACTCAGATTCAAGTCGGTATATTTAGAAATCGTTCTGCTTCCTACCGGCTCACCCGTCTCCAAGTAAGTGCGGATGATGGCCTGCAATATTGTATATTTTCTTTCATCTAACTGCATACCATTTCTCCTATTGTTAGCACTCAACCTTTAAGAGTGCTAACATCTTCTAGTAGTAAGTTATCACTTAAGATTTTTGTTGTCAACATTTCCATGCAAAATAATTATTAAAAAAATATAAAAGAAAACAGCCAATCTGAGCTCTTACTCAAACTGACTGTCCGCATACCTTCATTTTCCATGAAAAGTCTTCCCGTTACTATGTTCCCCCGGAAAAACCGAAAATATGCAAGTCTGCCTCTTACAATTAAATGTTGAAGCTGCCCTGCACGCTGCCGTTGATCACATAGTAGACCACGTTCTCTTCCGGTTTCACATACAACTCAACAGATTTGAAATCCTTCTCCTCCTGGTTGAGATCAAAAACCCATACATCCTTCGCGATCCTGACCAGCTCTTCCGATGCATAAGACTTTCCGTTAAACTGAATATGTAAAGATTCCTTCACTTCTGTCGTCTCAGCTGCGGTTTCTTTCTTGACTGTCTCTTTCTTTGCCGGCGCCTTTTTCTCTGCTGCAGGCTTTCTACCCGGCTTCCTGGCGGGCGCTTTCTCTGCTGCAGGCTTCCTGCCCGGTTTCTTTGTTGCTGTCGTTACTGTCTCTGTCTTCGCTGCAGGTGCTTCCTTAGCTGTCTTAACTTCGTCGGTCTTTGTATCTGCAACTTTAGCCGTTTCTTCTTTAGCTGCCGTTGTTTTCTTTGTTGCTGCCATGAAAATTCTCCTTCCCACAAATCCGTACATCGGACGTAAAATGTTACAATATCCACTTTTTCATAATCCCTAAACCCCTGCAGTTTGGGACTCTATGGGGATTCTAACGCAATATCGGTGCAGTGTCAATCAACAATCTGTAGCAAATAGTTACTCTTTCCTCTTGTATTTTATACGAAATGACATACGTAAGACGTAAAAATGTCCATTTTACGCCCGTTCCGCACAGAAACGCCGGAATTCCGGGCTTTACACCCACTTTTACAGTCCTGTCTTCCGGATATGTATTACTTCCGTATCATCATGCAGCCAGCGTAAAGTACAACAGCACCGCCGCCCCGAGAATGATCCGATACCAGCCAAACACCTTGAAGTCATGCTTTTTGATATACCCCATCAGGAACCGGATCACGACCACGGATACCACGAACGCCGACACCATCCCCACCAGCAGGATCGTAAGCTCCGCCCCGGTAAAATCAAACCCAAACTTCACGATCTTGAGCAGGCTGGCTCCCAGCATCACCGGAATCGCCAGGAAAAAGGTGAATTCCGCCGCCACCGTTCTGGATACCCCGATCAGCAGCGCACCAACAATGGTCGCCCCGGATCTGGACGTGCCCGGAAATACCGCCGCCAGAAGCTGAAACACCCCGATCATAAAAGCCGTCTGGAACGTGATCTGCTGGAGCTCCGTGATCTTCGGCGACATATTCCTGTTCCGGTTCTCGATCACGATAAAAGCAATACCGAACACGATCAGCGCCACCGCAACACAGGTCGGATTGTAGAACAGCGCGTCAAACACGTCGTCGAACGCCAGCCCGATTACCGCCGCCGGGATACATGCCACCAGGATCTTGAACCAAAGCACGAAAATATCGGTCCTGATCACCGGTTTCTCCTTGAACCGGAACGGAAAAATCTTGTTCCAGAACAGCAGCACTACCGCCAGGATCGCCCCCAACTGGATCACCACCAGAAACATCTCCCAGAACTCTTCCGACACATCCAGCTTCACGAATTCATTCAGAAGGATCATGTGCCCCGTACTGCTGATGGGCAGCCACTCCGTGATACCCTCCACAATACCAAATAAGATTGTCTTAAGAATCTCTATGATACTTATCATATTCCTGTCTACCTCCTGTTATACCAAATTCTGTCTGCTTCCGCCGCAAACAGTATCATCTTATCATCTTTTGCCAATTACTTCCATACTATATTTATTTATGCCGTAATACAAAGAATTATAGCAAACGAAATTTCTAATATCTTTAACTATATATAGTATATTTCCTTCTCCCGTACCATAACGAAAATCTGCGGGAAAGTCCTACTCCCCACAGATTTCTCGCTCTCATTTTAATATTCGTTTTTCACAAATCTTCTGAACGCATCCAGTGAACGCTCCACTTTTTCCGTGCCAATGCAGTAGGCGATCCGGAAATACCCCTGCACCCCAAAGCTGTCGCTGGGCACCAGAATCAGGTCATACTTCTTCGCCTTCTCACTGAACGCCACCGCATCCTCCTCCAGTGCCTTCGGGAACATGTAAAAAGTGCCGCCCGGCTTCTCACACGTAAAGCCCAGGTCGGTAAGTTCCTTATATAAAATGTTCATATTCGTCTCATAGACCGACAGATCCGACGTTAAGTCCAGCACCTCCGCCACCGCCAGCTGTATGATGGAGGGCGGGCAGTTGTGCCCCGTTCCTCTGGAGATCTGGCTGCACATCGCGCTGATCAGCTCCGCATCTGTGCAGGCCGGATTCACCGCCACATACCCGATCCGCTCTCCCGGCAGGGACAGGGATTTGGAGAAAGAATAGCAGGACAGCGTATTGTCATAGAACTTCGAAGGATACGGCGCATCCACCCCTGCAAAAACAATCTCCCTGTAGGGTTCATCCGAGATCAGGAAGATATCGTGCCCGTACTGCTCCTGCTTCTTCGTCATAATCGCTGTCATCTGCCTGATGGTCTCGGTGGAGTAGGCCGTCCCCGAAGGATTGTTGGGCGTATTGATGAGCACCGCCGCCACCTTCTCCGTAAGCATCTCCTCAAACGCTTCCAGATTGACCTGAAAATGCTTTGTATCCGCAGGCACCACTCTGAGTGTGGCCCCCGTCAGGTTAATATAAGGTCCATACTCCGGGAAATAGGGTGCAAACGTCAGGATCTCATCCCCCGGCTGGCTCACACACCGCACCGCATGGGCAATGGCGCCCGCCGCCCCCGTAGTCATGAAAATGTGATTTCCCGTATACTGCATGCCGAACCTTTTATTCAACGACAACGCCACCTTCTCCCGCACCGCCGGAATTCCCAGACTCTGGCTGTAACCGTGCAGCTCCATGGGATCCTTTTCCTGCAGCAGACGGATCATCGTCTCCGTAAACGCCTGCGGCGCCGGCACCGACGGATTCCCCAGACTGTAGTCGAATACATTCTCATACCCGATCTCGGCACCCCTGGCCGTCGCAAATTCCGACAACTGCCGGATCACCGATTTGCCCTGTAACATATCTTTATACTTCTGTACCACCATATTCTGTCACTCCTTATTTCATTCTCTATTCTGACTGTCATGCCGACTTTACATCGCCTATTTCCTCACAAGGTGCAGTAATCTCCCCTTGAAATCCCCCCAAAGCGGCGGCACATTGATCCCCGCGAACTGCAGCGCATCTCCGCGATACTCCGTCTGCCCAATCTCCGGCCAGTCCTGTGCATTCTCGATCACATAGACCGCCGTCAGGTCAAGTCCCGGGATCCTGATCCGTCTGCTGTGATGACTCGGCCGGTTCAGCACCTGAACGTATGTGACAAGCGCCTCGCTCTTATCTTTCGCCACCACCTCATAGCAGTCATAATAATGGTTCTCGGCATAATGCGCGATCCGGTAATAATCTCCCTCACGTACCAGGTCATTGTACTTGTGATACATCGCCGTCTGCGCCGGGATCATGGCCCGGTCCGCCTCCGGAATCTTCGTCACATCCAGCTCATAGCCGAAGGTGCCCGCCAGCGCCACATAGCCCCTCGTCTCAAAAGGCGTATTCCGCCCCACCGTGTGGTTCGGGCAGTCTGCCACATGGGCCCCCATGGTGGACAGCGGATATACCATCGCCGTACCCGCCTGAATGGAAAGCCGCTCCACCGCATCCGTATCGTCAGAGCACCAGATCTGCGGGCTGTAATAGAGCATACCCGGATCAAATCTCGCCCCGCCGCCGGAACAGTTCTCCAAAAGCAGGTGCGGGAATTCCCTTGTCAGTCTGTCCTGCAGCTCATACACCGCCAGCACCTGTCTGTGGAACAGCTCTCCCTGTCTGTCCGCCGGCAGGCCGCAGCTTCCCATATCAGACAACTGCCTGTTCATATCCCATTTCACATATTCAATATTGGCACTGCGCAGCACCGATGCGATCATATCATACACACAGTCCCGCACTTCCTGTCTGGTCAGATCCAGCACATACTGGTTTCTGGATAAGCTCCCCATCCTGCCCGGAATGGCAAACGCCCAGTCCGGATGTTCTCTGTACAGATTGGAATCCGGCGATACCATCTCCGGCTCCAACCAGATGCCGAACTTCATCCCCAGCTTATTGACCTCGTCCACCAGATATTTCAGGCCGCCCTTTAACTTCGCCTCATTGACCTGCCAGTCTCCCAGACTGGAATTATCGTCATTGCGGCAGCCAAACCAGCCATCGTCCATAACAAGCATCTCGATGCCCAGCGCGGACGCCTCCCTTGCGATAGAAAGCAGCTTGTCCGTATCGAAATCAAAATAAGTCGCCTCCCAGTTGTTGATCAGGATAGGCCTCTTTTTATCCTTATATTCGCCCCGGATCAGATGCCTGCGGTACAGGTCATGGAAGGTTCTGCTCATGCCGCCGATGCCTTCCGCGGAATACACACAGATCACCTCCGGCGCCTGAAAGGCATCGCCCGGCTCCAGCTTCCAGCAAAAATCCTGCGGATGGATGCCCATCAACGCCCGCATACTGCCAAACTGATCCCCTTCGATCTGCGCCATAAAATTACCCGAATAGACAAAATTCATGGCATAGATATCCCCTGCCTCTTCCGTAGTCGTTTTCCTTTTCCATGCCATAAAAGGATGCTCCTGATGGCTGGACTCTCCCCGCACCGAAGATACCCCCTGTTTGCCTTTTAAAACAGGACGCGTCTGTATGATCCGCTCTCTCGCCCAGGAACCCGGCAGCGTGATCATCTCATACTCCTCATTGTCCATGTCGATGCAGGCCGAGAGAACCTTCGTCAGATAAAGCGCCTCTTTCCCGCCGTTCACCACCCGCACGCTCCGCGCTATGGCATCGTTATCTGCAAAGATACTGTAAGACAAGATCACCTGCAGACCCAGCAGCTTATCTTCACAGGTAAGCTCCAGCGTCCGGCACGTATCCGCCGTCCCGAAAGTCGCCGGCAACCCCGCAAGTTCCTCTTTTCCGTCGTAAATCCTGTGGGAGACATAAGACAGCGACACGCCCGAATGACCGCCCGCCGTCCGCACCATCAAAGTGCCTTCCCGGAAATCTCCCAGCCCATGGCCCGTATACTCCATCGGAAACGTATCCAGAAAGGAAGTCCTGTCCCGGTTATTCTTCGACGGCACAAAAGGCGGCTCCGCTGTCCGCATCAGATAGACCAGATTGTCATCCGACAGCTTCCTTCCATAATAAATATGTCCGACAAAATTCTCCTCGTCCACGATACCGATACAATAACTGGTATGTTCCGTATCTATCTTAAACACCCTGTTCTGTTCGTTGTAATTGATCTGCATCCGCTTTCTCCTCTCGTTTTCACCAGAATCACCTGTTGATTGACACCCTGGCAGTTCTTTACGCCCTATTATAGCAGTCATGTTCTCTTTAGGAAAGCATATTATTTTTCCTGCGATCAAAACACATTCTTAGCGCCCCTGCCTGTCAGTTACAAGTTGAATATGATATGATATACTAATGGTGTGATATCGTCTGCGGTTGTTTAAAAACTTCCCCTTTTGCTCAAAATGAAAGAAAGGTGTCCAAACAGAAGCAGATCATCACAGGAGCAATTTTCAGTAAAGGAGAATGATATGAGAAAAACAAAGATCGTATGTACCCTGGGTCCGGCAACGGACAATGAGGAAGTATTGAGACAGATGATGCTGGAAGGCATGAATGTAGCGCGGTGTAACTTTTCCCACGCAACCTACGACGAACATAAGAAAAGAATGGATATGATAAAGAAGCTGCGCAAAGAGGTGGGGCAGCCGGTAGCGATCCTGCTGGACACCAAAGGACCGGAAGTACGGGTCAAAAATTTCAAGGACGGGCGCGTGACACTGGAAGAAGGGCAGCTTTTTACCCTGACAGCAGATGAGGTGGAGGGCACGAAAGACAAGGTGAGCGTGACCTACAACCGGCTCTATGAGGATCTGGAAGTCGGTATGCGCGTGCTGATCGACGACGGCCTGATCGAGATGACGGTGGAGCAGGTGGACCGCACCAATATCGTCTGCCGCGTGATCAACGGCGGTGTCGTCTCCAACCATAAAGGCGTCAACGTGCCCGATGTGGATCTTTCCATGCCATACATCAGTGATAAGGACAGAGAAGATATCCTGTTCGGCATCAGCCAGGATGTAGACTTTATCGCCGCCTCTTTTGTCCAGAAAAAAGAAGATATCCTGCAGCTGCGCAGGCTGCTTGAGAAAAACGGCGGCTCCGATATCAAGATCATCGCCAAGATCGAGAATGCGCAGGGCGTCACCAACATCGACGACATCATCGAAGTGTCCGACGGCATTATGGTGGCCCGCGGCGATATGGGTGTGGAGATTCCCTACGAGGAAGTGCCCGTGATCCAGAAAAAGATCATCAAGAAAGTATACCGCACCGGCAAACAGGTGATCACGGCCACCCAGATGCTGGAATCCATGATCAAAAACCCCCGCCCTACCAGAGCGGAGACTACCGACGTTGCCAATGCCGTATACGACGGCACCAGCGCCATTATGCTTTCCGGGGAGACGGCGGCCGGCGCCTATCCGGTGGAAGCCGTAAAGACCATGGTACGGATCGCCGAGCGCACGGAACAGGACGTGGACTACCGCAAGCGGTTCTACCAGAGTGCCCGGGAGACGGATACCGACATTACGAATGCCATCTGCCACGCCTCCTGTACCACCGCGCTGGATCTGAACGCCAAGGCCATCGTGACCGTCACCAAATCCGGCACCTCGGCCAGAATGCTCTCCAAATACCGTCCCGAGAGCGACATCATCAGCTGTGCTACCACGGAGAAGGTCTGCCGCCAGCTGTCCCTGACCTGGGGTGTCACACCAATCGTCATCAAGGAAGAAAAGGAAGTCTTCCATCTTTTTGACAAAGCCATTCAGGCGGCCGTAAAGATGAAACTTTTAGAGGCCGGCGACCTGACCGTTATCACTTCCGGCGTTCCCATCGGTGTATCCGGCACTACGAATATGATGAAAGTACAGGTCGTATAAGAATTGTATAAGAAGTAAAAAGACGTCTGCCGGTTTTACAGGATCATACTGACGACGGGGATCGTTACCAGCCCAAGCAGTGTCGTCAGGATGATTCCCTGTGAGATCGTGTCCGTATCGATCTGCAGCTGTTTCGACAGCATCAGAGGCATATTTCCGGCCGGGACCGCAAGCATCAGGGCCGTCGTATGCAGCAGCAGTTCGTTATGTAAAAAAGGGCGCAGCAGAAGCACGCACACCACAGGCAATAAGATCTGCCGCAGCAGCACGAACCAGTACAGCTTCGGATGGCAGAAGATATCCCGCAGGGCCATCTGCGCCACCGAGACACCCAGCACGAGCATGGATAATAATGTGGTCGTCTGTCCGATATAATCCAGGGTGGAAGACAGGATCGCGGGAGCCGGAATATCGCCCAGATACAGGATGATAGCCACTGCCGCCGAGATTGTCCCGGCATTGATCATCTTCTTCCAGGAGAGCGCATCTGTCTGCGCGCCTGCAGAATCCTGCGGACTCACCCCGCTGTCTGCCTGCTTCGCCGCCGCCCGCTGCAGAAGCGAGATGCCGAAAGTATAGATCAGCAGCACATAAAGCAGGTTATAGATCGAAACAAAGATCAGACATTCCGTTCCCAGCACCGCCGAAGCAAGCGGTATCCCGATAAAACCCACGTTACCGAAGATAGTCAGCATCTGGTATGCATAGTGGTATTTGTCCGGTACCCGCAGAATGCGCGGAATCAGAAAGCCCGCCAATATCAGCACGGCGTAGATGACCAGATCCACCGCAAGCGCCGTTCCCAGATCCTGCAGCGACATTCTGGGCCCTTCCTGCAGGGCGCTGCTAATCAACAGCGCCGGATTGGTCAGATTGACGATCAGTCCCGACATCTGTCTTGTCGTTGTCTCCGACAGCATTTCCTTCCTGTATAAAAACATACCGACAGCGATCAGTATAAAGATGATGACCATCTGCTGTATGACCACTGTGATACTCATGAGATTCTCCCTGCCTCTCTGTTATTGCCGTACATAATCCTTCTCTCTTCCACAGCCGCAGTTCAACTGCATTTTATATAAGATATACCGCACATTCTCCAGTACCGTGATCCCGTTGTCCTCAAACCCCAGCTTCCGGCACAGTGCGGCGGATTTCTCATTGTGTTCCATGACAAGCGCCTGGATCTGCTTAAAACCGATATCCTTCCACGCATAGTGCAGGATCGCGCTGCACACCTCATAGGCGTATCCCTGCCGCTGCCACGGTACCCCGATCACAAACCCCAGCTCCGGCACATCGAATTCCTCCCGCCAGCTGATCCCGGCCCGTCCGATGACCTGCCCGTCCCGTCTGGACAGTACGCTCCATATGCCATAGCCGTAGAAACCGTACATCCGCCTGCGGTAATCCTTTATGTAGGCAATCTCTTCGTCCCGGTCCTGATACAGATCTTCCATGTACTCCGTGATGGCCGGCTCCCCGTAAATGCCGTACAGACTGTCCACATCCTCCACGATCGTCTCCCGCACGATACAGCGCTCAGTCTTGAAGATCTCCCATGGAATCCCGGCAAGACGACGGTAGGCCATGTCGATCACTTCGTAGTCTACCTCTTCCAGACGTTCTATCATATATTCCGCGCCCTCAAACACGTCCTCCTGATTCCACTGGTGTCTGTAGGGCAGGACATATTTCCCGTGCTGCTGCCAGATACAGTACTGCACGAAAGAATCCGTGATATAGAGGGTATCCGGCTCTGCCTGATCCGCCGCACAGATACTGCCGTGCTTCTTCAGCAGACAATCTTCACCGCATACAGCCGCAGCGCTCTGCTCCCCGCATCCCCTGTCTTCCAGACATATGGCATAGGCTACCTCTATCCCGTGCTGTTTCAGCTCCTGGATCAGACTGCGCAACGATAACTGTAATCGGTTTCCCGTTCCATCTTTCAATGCAAAAACCACTTTCCTCAGCATAACCCCACCCCACTCATCTTACATGACGGTTCATCTTCCTGCCCCGTCATATCCATCCAGCCATTCAAGATCGCATCGCGATGGCTCTTCCACGTCTTGTTCTTTACAGTCAACTTCCATCCTGCGGCGCACCATTGGTCAGCGGGTCGCATGAGAATCATGCTCTTTGCATAATTTCTTGTCTGCACTCTTAAGTTTTTTGATTTGTATTTTCTTATATATAATAATATAATAGATAGGAAAAATATACAAACGAAATCAAATATTTTAAGAAAGGACTTTACAGTATGGCACAGAATCCGATTGTAACCTTTACGATGGAAAACGGTGACATGATGAAAGCCGAGCTTTATCCGGAGATCGCCCCTGTTTCCGTCAACAATTTTATCAGCCTGATCCAGAAGCATTTCTACGACGGCCTGATCTTCCACAGAGTCATCAAAGGCTTTATGATTCAGGGCGGAGATCCGGAAGGCAGCGGCATGGGCGGTCCGGGCTATTCCATCCGCGGCGAATTCGCACAGAACGGATTTCCCAACGACTTAAAGCACACCCCCGGCGTCCTCTCCATGGCCAGAAGCATGCATCCCGACTCGGCGGGAAGCCAGTTTTTCCTCATGCACAAAACAAGCCCACACCTGGACGGCGCTTATGCAGCTTTCGGCAAGGTGATCGAAGGTCTGGATGTGGTAGACAAAATCGCCGAGACGGCTACCGATTATTCCGACAGACCCCTGGAAGACCAGGTGATGAAGACCGTCACCGTCGATACCTTCGGCGTAGATTATCCGGAACCGGAAAAACTCCAGTAAATACGAACAGCAGCGAATCCATCCACAGGGGTCCGCTGCTGTTGGTCTGTTTCGTACAGTTTTAACTTTTTATCCCGCAAGATGCTCTACCGCAAGCGTGACATCCGGCTGGAAGTAAAAGTCTTTTCCTCTGTTGCTCTCATACATGAAATCCTTCAAAGACTTACTCGTATAATGCGAGAAATCGCCGTAGATTGCAAACCGCACGCCATAATTGATGAATTTCTGCAGGATCTCCCCCGCCAGACGGGTACTCAGGACAAAGAAATCCTCGATCACCGCCTCCTTGTTAACTGCAATATTGGTACAGCCCGACTCGTACTGCACCGTCATGATCAGATCCAGCGCCGACTGCACATCCGTGACCAGCACTTCGTCACTGTAGATCACTGCCACATCTGTATTATTTTTTCTTATCACTTCTGTTTTCATGTTCATATCATTCTCCTTCTCAATACCCGGATCCGTTTACAGCTCCGGCTTTTATTTTACCGCCATGATACTATGTTTCAAATCAATCGCTTACACAGGATGATTCCCTGTTACGCATACGGGCTTATCGCTTATCAATGGAACAGGCGGTCGCTTATCATGCATGCGAGCTGTCGATCTTCACTCATACAGGCTGTCGATTGTCACTCATACAGGCTGTCAATCAGATGATCAACCATAAAGTCAAAAGTCTCCGCATGATCGTATGGCAGAATTTCCTTATTCTTCCCATTCATAAGCAAAGCGTAAATGACCGCCATTGCCTTGTTCCTGTCAATCTTAAACTTTAACCAGGGCCGGTCATAAAAGAGCTCCCGGCTCATACGTTCAGATTCCCCAAGCCGTCCGGCCTGTTCCTCAGAGAGTTTATGCATCAGCATGATGTAATCCACACTGTCCGCATTGTATAGAAAATTATGCCTGTCATATTCTCGATAAATATATTTCAACGCCTCTGCCGCGCCGCGCTTATCCCGATATTCTGCCAGGATCTTCGCCGCACCGTCACGGATCTGCTGCTGCACCTGACACAGCACCTCACAGAACAGGGCTTCCTTCGATTCAAAAAACAGATAAAATGCTCCCTTCGAAATACCCACCTGCCGGCAAAGTTCATCTACGCTCGTCTTCTTGTAGCCGTACCGTGTCCAACTCTGTTTACAGGCATCTTGTAAACTTTGTCTGATATTTTCCTTCTCCCGTTTTGTAAAACTTCTTCCCATGTATTCTCTCCATCTATGACTTAAAATATCATTTCGGTCATAGATATAATAATACTTGCACAGCAAAATGTCAAGATATAATTCATACCGTCCTGCACCGAAAAATTACCAGCAGTAACAGTCTTAGATAAGAAAAATATTATCCAATCATTAAAATAACCATTTTCAGATCTGAAAATCTGCGTTATAATAATTATACTATTGAGTTGAAACAGGAGTGTATTTGAATTTGAATTTTGAATGGGACGAGGAAAAGGCAGAAGCCAACATAATCAAGCACGGTATTTCTTTTCAAACTGCCGCAAAAGTGTTTTTGGACGAAAATCGTATTGAAATTTATGATACAGCACATAGTAATGCGTATGAAGAGCGATTTATAACAATCGGTATGGCAAACGAAATTTTATTTGTAGTATACACGGAACGTCAAGCAAATATCCGATTGATTTCTGCAAGATTAGCTAATGCAAGAGAAAGGAGATTGTACTATGGTGTCATTTAAGTTAGAACCAGACGCTGCATTATCAAATGCTGAAAAACAAATGCTGAAAGAAGCCAAAAATCGGCCCGTCGTTTATGATGAAGACTCTCCTGAATTAACCCCCGCTATGGAAGAAGCATTCGTAGCCGCCCGGAAGGCAAAACCCTATAAAGTTGAGCCTCTGACAGTTTATGTATCCCCTGCAACGATAGAGAAAGCAAAATCTATCAAGGGCGACTATATGGAAGTCTTAGGCCGTCTGTTGGATAAAGCCGTTAACGAATATGTTCTTATGAAGATTTGAGTTTGAGACGAAGGATATCTCCTCCTGCGTTTGATTCATCCTGTGCCGGCAAAACACATTATCCCCCTGCCGGCACATATCTGTTATAGATCTCCACATGGTCATAAATACACCGCCAGCCGCTGGTCGAACCCGCAGTCACGCAGATATAAGGCGTTCCGCCCGCGGATGTGCCATAGCTCACCGCACAGTTTTTGGACTGGACCACATAGCCTGTCTTGGCGCACAGCACTTCGCCGCCTGTATCCTTATCCTCGATCTTGCGCAGAAACCAGTTGGAAATGGTAATGCCCTCGGGATGCTCTGCCGTAGCCTTGGTCGTATAAGTATGCGCAGACAATACCTCCCTGCACAACTCATTCTGCATGGCCGCTTTCATGATAACGGCCATATCATAGACGGTACAATAATGTTGTTCATCAAAAAGGCCTATACAGTTCGTAAAATGGGCACTGTCTCCAAGGCCCAGCTCCTTTAGCTTCGCATTCATCATATCCACGAATGCTTCCTGTGACCCCGCTGTATAAATGGCAAGTCCCAATGCGGCATCCCCGCCGGAAGGCAGCACTGTACCATAGAAAAGGTCACGTACCGTCACCCTTTCCCCATCCAAAAATCCTGCCGCACTGCAGTCGTTCACATAGGCATAATCCGTGATCTCCAGCGTGATGGTAAACGTGTCGTCCAGATCCTCCTCCGTGATCTGCTCTGCCGCCACCAGCACGGTCAGCACCTTCGTCATGGATGCCGGATAGATTCTCTCATTTGCCCCCTTTGAGGCAACGATCGTGTCCGTACTCTCATCGACCAGAATTGCATTGGTGCTGACCACTTCCTCGCTGTAAATAGCCGCCGTTTGCAGAGTATCGTGAAAACTGTAAACCGGCTTCTCCTGATCCGGCTCTGTCCCCGCCGCATCAGATTCACTGTCCGCACCGTCCGCTTCCTCCGGTGCGTCTCCCTGTACCTCATTTATCATCGGTAAATCGCTTTGCTCCGTCTGCTCCACATTCTTCACTGTCTGCTGCTGGTCCTGCGCCTCTTCTCTGTCCCCTTTTCTGCTGAATATGTTCACGATAACGACAATACTCATGGCGACACAAAACGCACCCAGACACAGAAAACGCTTCAACAGGCGCTGTTTTCTCATGCGCTGCTGCCGCTCTAAACGTATGCGCTTCCGCTCCTCATAGTGGGCAAAATATTCTCTGTACTCTTCTTCCCCGAACGTTTCTGTTGCTTTTATGTCATCTATGTCATCTATATCTTCTAAATCTTCTATCTCCATGTATGCAATGTTTTCTGCTGCTTCTATATCTTCTGTTTCCTCATTTTCTGTCTCATCATCTATTTCTTCAAAATATAATCTCGCCATTTATTTATCTCCGGAAAACTGGTAATATTGTACAAATTATTTCGTTTTAATTATAGGGAGGTTTCGAATAGAAGTCAATCGAAAATCACTTCATCCCTGAAAAGGGAGGATGCCAAGCAGAGCGAACTCTACTTGGCATTATTATGAAAAAGTTTTAGTTAATCAGCAACCTTGATGTTGTCGGCTTGTTGTATTGGCCTGTTGTGATCTTATGGTCTTAGTATACGCGTGAGAAATGTCTAAAGAATGTTACCTGCGTGAAGTTTTTTTGAAGCATTTTTGAACAGTTCGTGAACACGCTTTAAGACTCCCTACACACCGGCCCCGTATCCAAAGCTGACCACCGTGCTTTTCTCATACTCTTTATAAATCTTTGCATATGCTTCCTCAGAGATCATCTCTTCCTGTCCGTCTTTTGTACAGCGATAAGAAATACGATCCGTCTCGTCGAATATGGTCTCGTACTCCGCTTTCAGCGACAGCTGCTGTTTCGCGGTGTCAATCTCATAGATCTGCAGGCTGTGCTCAGACGCCGTGTAGATACACCTTTTCCCATAGGACACCGGATATGCGGTCCCTATGCTCTCTACCCTGCCCATACTGCACGCCTGTCCATCGATCACATAATAGACCGCGGCGCGAAGAGCCGCATGATGCCCGGCCCCGTCCTCATAGGTCATGTCCGTTGTAAAAAGAACATCATAGTTCTCTCCGATATCCGCCAGTGCGAATTGTTCGTCGTCGCCCAGCCCGGCAATGACTTCCCCGTATTCTTCGTTTCTGTTTTTCCCTCTTTGCCCGCACCCTGTCAGCGCCATTGCCAAAGCCATAAGTACAGCCGGCAGTACAGCGCTGTTTCTATTTCTCTTTCTGTTTCTATTTCTCTTTTTTCCCATATTCCTTATTCCTTCTGATCCTTTCTTAGTTTTTCCTGCTCTTTATAAAACAGTATATACACAGCGCAATACCGACAACTCCCACTGCGACTGCAGGAAGCAGAAGCCGGAAATAATTGACCGACGCCGCCGCATACTGTCCTGTCACGATATATCTGTACAAAATATAACCCATACTCGACATAGTACTCCTGAGCGCGTAGACAAACGCCGCCATCATAATACCGATCGTCACAAGCAGTATGCCGCTTGACAGCAAAAGATTCCTCCGCCTCTTTCTCCTCCAGCAATAATTCTTCCAGAGAGATCCGAAACAGCGTTGAAATTTTGATCACACTCTCAAGGTCAGGCAGACTCGTATCATTTTCCCATTTCGATAATGCCTGCCGTGATACATGAAGTTTTTCTGCCAGCTGTTCCTGCGTCATACCGGAAAATTTTCTTAACTGCCTGATTTTCGTTCCCAATTCCAGTCCCATTCCTGCTTCTCCTTCCGTGTCTGACAGTTAACGCCCTGTCAAATTTCTGATGCCATTAACTATGACAGGATGATAGCCTGCCCCTGTCAAAAAAGAAAGCAACACGGCCTTACACCCATGCTACGATCGTTTACCCCGTCTGTTTTCCCTCATTTTGTCGATGCAATAACCGGGATTCATAACTTTTGTCCTTGTCATTTTATAAAAGATCATGAAAGAATGCGGGAAAATTTACCCCAGAAAAGGGAGGATGCCAAGTAGAGCGAACCCTACTTGGCATTATTATGAAAAAGTTTTAGTTAATCAGTAAACTTGATATTGTCGGTTTGTTGTGTTGCCTTGTTGTTATCTTATGGTCTTAGTATACGCATGAGAAATGTCTAAAGAATGTTACCTGCATGAAGTTTTTTTAAATTAAATATGAACAATTCATGAACGGACAAAATGTAACAAAAAAAGTCCAGGCCCTGCATAAACCTGTCTGATCCGTCCTTAAAATGCAGCCCAACATTACAAGCATTACATCCAAATATGCATGTATACATTTATTCCTTGCCCGTGACACTTTACTGTGCTATACTGTAAAAGTGTATTTTAGAGCATTGAACCAAATATTTTCCGGAAACAGAGAAGGAGGAGATTATTTTGAAAGAATATTTTGCAGGCCTTGTTGATTCTGTCACCAGTGTCAACAGCGCCGTCAACAATTTCGTCTGGGGAATCCCCATGCTGGTACTGTTGGTGGGAACGGGCATCCTGATGACGGTACTGACCAGATTTTTCCAGCTGTCCCATATCGGGCACTGGTTCCAGAACACCATCGGCGGTATCTTCCGTGACAGACACATTACGAAACACACCGATAAGGAAGACAAGGCCATATCCCAGTTTCAGTCGCTGTGTACGGCTCTGGCGGCCACCATCGGAACGGGCAACATCGTCGGTGTGGCCAGCGCGCTGATTGCCGGCGGCCCCGGCGCCATCTTCTGGATGTGGATCGTGGCTTTCTTCGGCATGATGACCAACTACTCCGAAAATGTGCTGGGAATCTATTACCGCCGCAAGAATACGAAAGGTGAGTGGTGCGGCGGCGCCATGTATTATCTGAAAGACGGTCTCGGCTCCTATAAGGGCTGTAAGCAGATCGGTGCGGTTCTGGCGGTGCTCTTTTCCGTGTTCTGTCTGCTGGCCTCCTTCGGTATCGGCAACATGAGTCAGGTGAATTCCATCGCCGCCAATATGGAAGCGGCCTTCTCCATTCCGACTGTCGCTACGGGTATCGGTCTTATGGTTCTGGCGGCATTGGTCATTGTCGGCGGCCTGAAACGGATCGCTTCCGTTACCGAGAAGCTGGTTCCCTTTATGGCCATTGCATACATACTGGGCGCGCTCGCCATCTTTATAGCCAATATCGGACAGTGCGGCGCGGTCTTTTCCGCCATTTTCAAAGGCGCTTTCGGCTTAAAAGCCGTAGGCGGCGGCATCGTCGGTTCCGGCGTCAAGCTGGCTCTCACCTGGGGCATGAAGCGGGGTGTGTTCTCCAACGAAGCGGGCCTTGGTTCCTCCGTGATGGTGCACTCCAACTCCAATGTAAAAGAACCTGTCCGGCAGGGTATGTGGGGTATTTTCGAAGTGTTTGCCGACACCATGGTGGTCTGCACGCTGACTGCCTTTTCCGTTCTTTCATCCGGACTTGTGGATCTGGAGACAGGCGCGGTCTTAAGCGAGGCTTCCGGTTCTGCCCTGGTGGGCGAGGCCTTTGCCACGATATTTGGCTCCTTCGGCCCGATGTTCATCGCCGTCTCGATCCTGCTGTTTGCCTTCTCCACAGTGCTTGGCTGGAGCCATTACGGCTCTAAGGCATGGGAATATTTATTCGGCACGAAATCCACCATCGCCTACAAGATCGTGTTTATCCTCATCATCTATGTGGGCGCCACCATGAACCTCAGTCTGGCCTGGGATCTGTCCGACACCTTTAACGGGCTGATGGCCATGCCTAACCTGATCGGCGTACTCTGCCTGTCGCCGCTCGTCATGCGCATTACAAAGAACTATGTGGACCGCGTTATCCGCAGACAGGATGTGAAACCTCTCCTCTCCGTCTTTCCGGATATCAATGAGGAACACACCGAAAGATAGAACCGGCAAAAAAGCACATAAATAAAGGCGTACAAATAAAAGCATACAACTCATATAAATAAGCCCCACTCTTTCTCATACAGAGTGGGGCTTTCCTGTGCTGTATTTCTGTTGTTTAATTGTTTATTTTTTACTTTACGTCTTACGCCTTACCGTCAGAACCAAGAACGTTAACGATCTTATGAGCAACCATCTCCTTAACAGCCTGGCGAGCCGGTTTCAGATACTGACGAGGATCGAAATGATCCGGATGCTCTGCGAAGTACTTGCGGATGTGGCCTGTCATAGCAAGACGGATATCGGAGTCGATATTGATCTTACATACTGCAAGCTCAGCTGCCTTACGAAGCTGCTCTTCCGGAATACCCACTGCGTCAGGCATATCGCCGCCGTACTGGTTAACCATCTTAACGAACTCCTGCGGAACGGAAGAAGATCCGTGCAGAACGATCGGGAAGCCGGGCAGACGCTTGATGCACTCCTCTAATACGTCGAAACGAAGCGGAGGCGGAACAAGGATGCCGTCAGCATTTCTTGTACACTGAGCTGCCGTAAACTTGTAAGCGCCATGGGAAGTACCGATCGCGATTGCAAGAGAGTCACAACCTGTTCTGGAAACGAACTCTTCCACTTCCTCCGGACGTGTGTAGGACTCTTTACCAGCCTCTACTACTACTTCGTCCTCAACACCTGCCAGTGTGCCAAGCTCAGCCTCAACTACTACGCCCTTGTCATGAGCATACTCTACAACCTGCTTGGTCAATGCGATATTGTCTTCAAAAGATTTGGAAGACGCGTCGATCATAACGGAAGTAAAGCCGCCGTCGATACAGGATTTGCACAGCTCAAAGCTGTCGCCGTGATCCAGATGCAGAGCGATCGGAATCTGCGGATTCTCCTGTGCTGCTGCCTCTACCAGCTTAACCAGATAAGTATGGTTTGCATAAGCACGTGCTCCCTTGGAAACCTGAAGAATAACCGGGCTGTTCAACTCACCTGCTGCTTCTGTGATACCCTGAACGATCTCCATGTTGTTAACATTGAATGCACCAACCGCATAACCGCCATTGTATGCCTTCTCAAACATTTCCTTTGTTGTTACTAATGGCATTGTTGTTACCACCTTTCTTAATATTTTAATATTTTGACCGGTACGAGACCGGGTGAAAAGTACTGCATTTATTATAACCCAAAGCCTGTTTATACGCAAATAGATTCTCTGGAAAATATGTCCAAAAAATTAGGAATATTCCTGTGGAATCCTGATCTGGAGTGCCTGCTGCTCATTGCTGATCATGGCTTTCAGGTGCTCCCCGCCAAACTCTCCGTCCAGTGACCAGGCCAGCGGCTTCCCGCTCTCCACAATCAGCTCCGACGTCTTATACGTATGGATGTGCTCCGACTTCACACGCTTGTCCACCAGCGCCATGATGATATTGTTCAGATCCAGCGGATTGGTGGGCCTGCGGATCAGCGTCACCTCAAACAGCCCGTCATCCAGCAGAATATCCTGCCCCGTGATGCCCCGGAAGCCTCCCACAGAATAGGAATTCGTGACCATCCCGTAGAGGAACTCTCCCTCAATCACCTGATCGTTACAGGTGATCTTCAACTGGCAGGCCCGCACGGAAGGCAGCCGCTTGACCCCTTCCAGCAGATAGGCGGCATGTCCCAGCACATTTTTCACGTCCTGCTTCGTGCCGTAAGACACGTCGGTAAAAATACCGAAAGCCGCCACGTAGATAAAATTATCGTTGTTGAACCGGCCGATATCGCAGGCATAGTTTACGCCGTTCACGACCACGTCCGCCGCCTTGATCATATTCTTGGGGATTTTCAGGCTGTTGGCAAAATCATTGGTGCTGCCTGCCGGAATATAGCCCACCGGCAGCTTCTCCTCGCACTGCATCATCCCGTTGACCACTTCATCCAGCGTCCCGTCCCCGCCGCAGCATGCCACCATGTCATAGCTGCCCTGCCGCTCTTTCACCGCCTTGACCGCATCCCCCGTTGCCTGCGTGGGATAGGCAGTGACCTCATACCCGGCCTTCACGAAAATATCTATAATATCCAGCAGATTACTGCGGATCTGCGCTTTGCCCGCTCTCGGATTGTATACAAAAAGCATTCTCTGCCTCATAGCTGCCTCCCTCCTTTCAATACATCCTGTTATCATTATTTTAATAGAGTAATCTGTAAATTTCAATTATGTCAAAGTTAAAAAAGCGTAAAAAAAAGAGACTTCTTTCTACAGAAATCTCTTTTACATTCTGCCTTATCTAAATGTCATGTGCGCAGTCGAGGTCTAATTACCGCTCAAGAATTTCTCAATCTCCACAACAGCAGTGTCCTCATCATTTCCGTCCGCAACAACAGTTACCTCTTCCCCACTGGCAAGTCCAAGACTCATCATCCCCATAATGCTCTTGGCGTTCACTTTTCTGTCTTCTGAGTTGATGTACACAGTGCTCTCAAACTGACTTGCCACCTGCACGAGCATGGCGACCGGTCTGGCCTCCAGCCCCTCCTCCAGTTTAATCTGGATAGCTTTTTGAATCATACTTTTTCCCTCCTTCTACAACCTGATTCTGTCGGCAATCTCACTTAATTTGCGCAGTCTGTGATTTACTCCCGATTTCCCTACGGCCGGATCCAGATAGCCCCCCAGCTCTTTCAGCGCGGCATCCGGATACTCCAGCCGCACTTCCGCCATCTGCCGCAGATTGTCCGGCAGGTTGTCAAAACCGTATTTGTCTCTGATCAGGAGTATGTCTTCGATCTGCTTCGATGCTGCAGTCACGGTTTTGGAAATATTGGCTGTCTCGCAGTTTACCCGCCTGTTCACGGAATTGCGCATTTCCTTGACGATCCGCAGATTCTCCAGATTCATCAGGGATACATGCGCTCCCATAACGTTCAGAAGGTCTACAATACCGGAACCTTCTTTTAAATAGACAACCTCATATTTCTTGCGCCGGACACTCTTCGCATCAATCTGAAATTCCCGAATAATATCCTTAAGCTGTCCTGCCTGCTCTCTGATACTGCAGACAAACTCCAAGTGGTAGCTCTTCTCAGGATCGCTCATCGATCCGATACTCAAAAATGCGCCCCTTAAAAATGCTCTGGCGCAGCAGGAATTCTTGATCAAAAGAGAGTTGACCGGTGTCTGCAGCAGAATCGATCCGTCCTCCCTCTTTCCAAGATGCAGGGCCTGTATCACTTTATCTTCTGTCCTGTCGTCGGACAGTATCCTCCCTTTGCCCTGTACTGCAACTTTATTTATATTAAAGGTTTTTTCTAATAATGTAAAGCATTTTCTGATAACTGCTTCATTTTCTGTCTCAAGGCAAAGATGTGGTGCGCCTGCCGCCCCGCATATACCGCCGCCAAAGTGCAGGATCGCCGCCAGCTCTGCCAGCTGACAATGCCTTGAAGAATCTATATGCGCTGCAAGTTCTTCCTTCACTGTCCCGGAAAAAGACATTCCCTACACTCCCTGTTTCATATCTCTGTGATACAGCTTCACACCGTAATTACCGCGTTCCTTCATCTCAGCATAAAGTTCATTGGCCAGTGTCACGCTTCTGTGCTTGCCGCCGGTACAGCCGATCCCGATCACCAGCTGATGCTTTCCTTCCTTTACATAATTGGGGATCAGAAAATCCAGCATTCCTTCCAGCTTCTCCAGAAACGCGGAAGCCTCCGGAAAATCCATCACATAATCCCTTACTTCCCTGTCATTACCAGTCTTATGCTTCAATTCATCAATATAGAACGGATTCGGAAGAAATCTGACGTCGAACACCAGATCCGCATCCGCCGGAATCCCGTTCTTAAACCCGAAGGACAGTATACTGACCATCAGGGAATTATATTCTTCATTGCGTACAAAAATATGGTCGATCTCTTCCTTTAACTCTCTTGTCAGAAGATTGGAAGTATCGATCACATAGTCTGCCTTCTTCTTAATATACTGCAGGATATCACGCTCCCTGTGCACGCCTTCCTCCACCCTTCCCGCCGGGGAAAGCGGATGCATGCGCCTCGACTCCTTATATCTTTTCAAAAGAACCTGATCGCTCGCCTCCATAAAAAGAATCTCGAACAGATACCCGTTCTCTTTCAGCTTGTCCAATGTGCGCTGCGCGTCGCCAAAAGGCTGATCTGCACGCACGTCCAGGCCCAGCGCCACCTTCGTGATCTCGCTGCTTGGCATGGCTATAAGCTCCACAAATTTCTCGATCAGCGGTACCGGCAGGTTATCCACACAGTAAAAGCCCACGTCTTCCAGCATCTTCATAGCCGTCCGTTTGCCGGAACCGCTCATCCCGGTCACTACCACAAATCTCATTTCATTATCTCCCGTATCCTCTGCATTTCGGATTCCCGCAGTTTTTTCAAAAGTCTCCCAGAAAAACGATCTCCGGTTCTAATGTGACATGAAACCGGTCCCTGACCCGCTCCTGTACTTCCTCGATCACTTCTCTGATATCCGCCGCGGTGGCGCCGCCTCTGTTTACCACAAAACCGCAGTGCTTCTCCGACACCTGCGCGCCGCCGATCCGATAGCCCCGCAGCCCCGCGTCCATGATCAGCTTGCCCGCAAAGTATCCCTCCGGCCGTTTGAAGGTGCTGCCGGCGCTGGGATATTCCAGAGGCTGTTTGCTTCTGCGCTGTGCCGCCAGCTCTTCCATCCTCATCCCGATCGCCTCTGCATCACCCGCCGCAAGCTGCAGCGTCACTTCCAGTACAATGATCGGCCTGTTGCGTATAGCGCTGCTGCGATATCCGAATTCCATCGTATCGTTGTCCAGCATCAGGATCTCTCCCTCTTTATCCAATCCCCGGACAGACACGACAACCTGCTTCATCTCGCCGCCATAAGCGCCTGCATTCATCACCACGGCGCCGCCGATACTGCCGGGAATACCGGCCGCAAACTCCATCCCGCACAGGCCGTGCTCCTTTGCCTGCGCCGCCACCTTCGAGAGCAGCGCTCCGGCGCCGGCCCGTATCACTGTTCCTTTCGTCTCCACTTCTCCCATAGGCCCGTCAAGTTTGAGCACCACGCCCCGGTATCCTTTATCTCCTACAAGAAGATTACTGCCGTTTCCTACTATAAAATATGCTTCCTCTATCTGATTCAGGTAACGGACCAGCTTCGCCAGTTCCTGCTCCTCATGAATCATGATAAGACAGTCTGCCTCTCCTCCCACTCGAAAAGTGGTATGCTTACTCATCGGTTCGTGAAACAAGATACGTTCTTCCGGAATGATCGTTTTTATATAATCATACATTGATGCACTCAATTTCTATCCCGTCCATTTCTCGAATTTACTGCTTATTTATTAATATTCCGATGCAGCCGCGGATGTCACAGATCATCTTTATCATAAACTTCTATCCATGCTGTGAAAGTCGATGACTTTCATTGTAACCTTCCATTATACTCAGCTTACCGTCTGGCGGGCCGCATGGCCATCCATACTATGAAAGTCATAAACTTTCATAGTAAGCGGCAAATTACTCTGCCGCTTACTATAGAATCTCTGTTTTATCTTAAAATTATGTATATTCTGTTACTTCTGTCTTTTATTCCAGCACCAGCTTCGCCGCGCCGTAGATGCCCGCATCGTTGCCCAGTGTGGCAAGCACGAACTTCGTATCCTTACAGCCATGGAACACCGTGCGCTCGAAAGGCGGACGGATATAATCAAAGAGTACTTCGCCGGCCTTGGAAACGCCGCCGCCGATCACGAATACTTCCGGGTTGACAACACCGGCGATCACGCCCAGGCCCTTGCCCAGATATTCTCCGAACTGTTTCGCCACCTCGATGGCCAGCTCATCCCCTGCCTTGACCGCATCAAATACCGTCTTGGCGGATACTTCACCCTGCCGCAGCACACTGTCCTTGTCGCAGGCTTTCAGTTTCCGGTTCGCCAGTCTGGTGATGCCCGTAGCAGAAGCATATTCCTCAAGGCAGCCTAAATTGCCGCAGCCGCAGACTTCTGTCTCATTATCCTCCACATGGATATGGCCGATCTCGCCGCCCGAACCGTTGCAGCCGGTCACGACTTTGCCGTTGATGATAATGCCGCCGCCCACGCCGGTTCCCAAAGTGACTGCCACCAGATCCTTATGACCCTGGCCGCCGCCTTTCCACATCTCGCCCAGCGCCGCCACATTGGCGTCATTGCCGCCTTCCACCTGCATACCGCCAAGAAGTTCCGACAGTTCCTTTTTCAGATTCATCTCAGACCAGCCCAGGTTCACCGCCTTGTGGATGATTCCTCTGCCGTCAACCGGGCCGGGAGCGCCGATGCCCACGCCTGCCACGTCGTCTTTCGTGATCCCTTTCTCTTCCATCCTGGCCTGAACGCTGGCCGCAACGTCCGGCAGGATATTCACGCCGCCGTTCTCCGTCCTGGTGGGAATCTCCCACTTGTCCTGCAGATTGCCGTCAATGTCAAACAGCCCCAGCTTCACGGTAGTTCCGCCCACATCCACTCCAAATACATAATTTGCCATATCTTTCTCCCCCTTGTTTGTAGTTTGTTATATGTTTAATGATTTATAGTTTATCTGTTCCACACCGGCCGCCCTGGCACGCCGCACTTACTGGTCTTCTTCCCGTCTGGCCGCCAGAGATTTCTGCACGCGCTTATACAGCTCCTGCGCCGCATTGTAGCCCATCTTCTTCTGACGGTGGTTGACTGCCGCCGATTCGCAGATGATGGCCAGATTCCGGCCGGGTCTGATGGGGATATTGTGGCATACCACCTTATTGCCCAGATACTCGGTGTACTCCTCTTCCAGACCAAGACGGTCATATTCCTTATCCTTATCCCAGTCCTCAAGACGGATGACCAGATCAATATTCTGCGTATCCCTGACGCTGGACGCACCGAACAGCGACTTCACGTCCACGATACCGATACCCCGCAGCTCGATAAAGTGCTTCGTGATATCCGGGGCGCTTCCCACCAGCGTATCCTCACTGACTCTGCGGATCTCCACAACATCATCCGTGACAAGACGATGTCCTCTCTTGATCAGCTCCAGCGCCGCCTCGGACTTACCGATGCCGCTCTCGCCCGTGATCAGCACGCCCTCGCCGTATACGTCCACCAGCACGCCGTGCACGGAGATACAGGGAGCCAGCTTCACATTCAGCCAGCGGATCACTTCCGCCATACAGGCCGAAGTAGCCTTCTTGCTCATCAGGATCGGCACGCCGTACTTGACCGCGATCTCCCGGAATAACGGGTTCGGCTGTAACTCCCTGCAAAACAGGATGCCCGGGATCGGATTGTTGAGCAGCTTCTCGAAGATCTCCCGCTGACGGTCCTCTTCCATGCAATTCATATAAGAATATTCCACAAATCCTACAATCTGCAGTCTCGTCGTCTCAAAATGCTCGAAATACCCCGCGATCTGCAGCGCCGGTCTGTTGATATCCGGCTGGATCACGCTGATCTTGGAAATATCGATCTCCGGCGTAAGATTCTCCCACTTAAATTTCTCGATAACCTTCGTCAAACTGATGCTCGCCATACCCTCTCCTTACCTCCCGTATCTTGTCTTGCCGCAGCCTGCACAGTCCATTTGCACCAAACCGCAAAGTTTCATGCAAATGCCGTTCCATGTCCTATTCTAACATACAAAAAGGCGGTTCGCAATTCATCTGATAAAACTACTGCGCCGCATTATTGACAGGAAAGCGTTATGCGTCACGGTGCCTGGCACCCCGCAGCAGGGCATCCGACCGATGAGCTGCGATTTCAGTCCCCAAGACAGAACGCTGCATACAAAGGCAACGCCTCCACCGACTCCGTATCGTAAAAATTTTCTTCCGAAAACCGGATCGCCCGGCCCGGCTTATATTTCTGGATAAACATGCCCAGACTTCTGGATCTGTTGTGGGTGCCGCGCTTACTCTCGATTGCTGTCACCTGTCCGCCTGCCTGCAGCACAAAGTCAAGCTCCGCCTGGCTGTTCTCGGGCGCCCAGTAATAGATCCCGTACCCCATGGCCGCCAGCTGAACCGCAAGATAGTTCTCCGTCACGGCTCCCATAAAGGTATTGGCCTCCCCCAGCAGGATTGTCTGCAGGGACAGCCCGGATTTGGCCACCAGAAGCCCTACATCACCCATATATAATTTGAAAGACGAGAGATCTTCATAGACGGAGATCGGATTCTCTCCATGCAGGATCCTCTTACATTTCAGAACCACACCGGACTGCTCCAGCCACTCGATCGAGGCCCCGAACATGGAACTGCCGGCCCCTCTCTGCACCACCTTATACTGGAACTTCCTGTTATCCTTCGCCAGCTGTGCGGGAATGGAATTGAAAGCCGCCCGGATCTTGACCGCCTCCTCCGCAGAAGCGTACTTCGCCATATCCGCCACATAGTTTCCCAGAATCTCATGCTGCATATTCGGCACCAGTACCAGCTTCCCCCGGCTGACGTATTCGTTGACAACGGCAGGCATACCGCCTACGATCAGATAATAATGATACAGCTCCAGCGCCTTTTGATGCAGGGCCTCTATCATCGGCCTGTGCGCCTCACAGCAGGCCCGGATCTCCCCCGCCAGCGTCTCTTCTCCCACCGCCCACAGGAACTCTTCAAAATCCAGCGGGTACAGGGACAGGCTCTTCACTTTCCCCACCGGAAAAGAATACTGCTGCCTGTTGACTGCCACGCCGAGAAGACTCCCGGCAGATACGATATGATACTCCGGCGCCTGCTCACAGAAATATTTCAGACTTGTCAATGCCCTCTCACAGGATTGGATCTCATCCAGAAACAAAAGCGTCCTCCCCGGATGGATCTCCTCTCCCACGATCGCCTCCAGCAGCGTAATGATCCGTTCCGGAGCGATATCATTCTCGAAGACAGAAGCTACGGAGCGGTTCGTCTCCAAATTGATATAGACTACATTCTCGTAGTTCTTCTCCCCGAAATCCAGCAGGATGAAAGTCTTGCCCACCTGCCGTGCGCCGTAGAGCAGCAACGGCATACGGCCTTCTTCATCGTTTTTCCATCGTAACAGCTTCTCTTCTATTTTCCTCCGCACGATATCACCTCACAGCCCAAAACAACCATTTTTTCCCTTCTTTTACCTTGATGATATCATTGTATGAACTTTAAGTCAATTTTATTCATTCTGAAACGTATTTTTTGCGACTTAATTATCATTTTAAAGAGTTACTGCGGATCCCCGTTCTCCGCATCCGTCCGAAAAAATGCATAAATCTGCCGTCCGATATGCTCCGGTATCTCCGGCACCTCGCACAGCTTCTCCACGGACGCCTCCCGCACCTCGCCTATGGAACCGAAATGCCGCATCAACGCCTTGCGTCTGGCCGGCCCCACACCCGGTATCTCGTCCAGCACAGACTTGACCTGGGCCTTGGAGCGCAGGGAGCGATGATATTCGATGGCAAAGCGGTGCGCCTCGTCCTGAATCCGGGTGATCAGCTTAAACCCTTCCGAGTGGGTGTCAATGGGAATCTCCACATTCTGATAGTACAGCCCTCTGGTGCGGTGGTTGTCGTCCTTGACCATACCACAGACGGGAATCTCCAGATGCAGCTCCTCCAACACCTGCAGCGCGATATTGACCTGCCCTCTGCCGCCGTCCATCAGCAGCAGATCCGGAAATTTCGTGAAGCTGCCAAACTCCTGGTTGATCGCCTTCCGGTTCAGCTCCTCCTTCTCCTCCATGCCGTGAATGAAACGTCTGGTCAGCACTTCCTTCATGCAGGCGTAATCGTCCGGCCCGGATACCGACTGAATGCGGAATTTGCGGTAGTCGCTGCGCTTCGCCTTTCCCTTTTCAAATACCACCATGGAACCTACATTGGCGAATCCGCTGATATTGGAGATGTCGAAAGCCTCCATACGGCTCACATTTTCCAGTTGGAGCAGTGCCCCGATCTCCTTCATCGCTCCGATGGTACGGCCTTCCTCCCGCCTGATCCGCTCCTTGTCCTGGCTTAACACCAGATGCGCGTTCTGAGCCGCCAGCTCCACCAGCTTTTCTTTGGCTCCTTTCTTCGGCACGCGCAGATAGACCCGGCTGCCTTTACGGCTGCTCAGCCACTTTTCCAGAATCTCGATGTCCGCGATCTCCTCCTGCAGCATCAATTCCCGGGGAATATAGGGCGTGCCCGCATAAAACTGTTTCACAAAGTCCAGCAGGATCTGCGCCGTGTCATACCCCTCCACATGGGTCATATAGAAATGCTCCCTGCCGATCAGCTTGCCGTCCCGCACAAAAAAGACCTGCACCACGGCGTCCGTCTCATCCTTGGCCAGCGCCAGAATATCCTTGTCCTCGCCGTTGCTGTCCGTGATCTTCTGCTTCTGCGCCACGCTTTTGACACTGTTGTAGAGATCCCTGTACCGGATAGCCTCCTCGAACTCCAGATTCTCGGACGCCTGCGTCATCTTTTCCTCCAGATCCTTCAAAAGCGGCTTATAGTTGCCGTTCAGGAAATCCAGCGCCTGTTCCACGCGCTCTCTGTACGCCTCCCTGTCGATATACCCCTGACATGGAGCCAGACACTGCTTGATATGGTAATTCAGGCAGGGCCGCTCGAGGCCGATATCCCGCGGCAGCCTGCGGTTGCAGGTCTTTAGCTGGTAGAGCTTGTTCATCAGGTCGATGGTATCCTTCACCGCCGCCGCACTCGTATACGGCCCGAAATACCGGGAACGGTCCTTCTTCATCTCTCTGGAAAAAAGGATCCGCGGGAATTCCTCCCCCATAGTCACTTTGATATAAGGATAGGTCTTGTCGTCCTTGAGCATCGTGTTGTACTTCGGGCTGTATTCCTTGATCAGGTTATTCTCCAGCACCAGCGCCTCCAGCTCGGAGTCCGTCACGATATACTCAAAGCGGGCGATCTGTTCCACCATCCTGTCAATCTGCGGCCCTCTGCCCACGATCCTGCGGAAATAAGAGCGCACCCGGCTGTGCAGATTCACGGCCTTGCCCACATAGATGATCGTGTCGCCCGCATCGTGCATCAGGTACACACCCGGAGCATTCGGCAGTTTCTTCAATTCTTCTTCAAAGTTAAACATGGCATGCTTTCCTTACTGTTATAAAGAGAAGGCAAAGTCAGCTGCTGATATGACTTTGCCTCTTATTCTTTCCTACGCCGCAGGTTCTTAATGTTTATGGTCGTCCCGCGGTTCCGGCGCCTGTGAAAAGACGCCTCTGTTCTCCGGCTGCGGCTGACAGGGCGGCCTCCACGGCTGCTCCTGTTCTTTCTGCGCCTCCGGCGTCTGCTCCTGCATACCAGGATCGGAAGCCTGCTCCTGCCGGCTTTGCGCCGCATCGGAATTTTGATCCGAAGCCGGACTGCCTTCTACAGCGCTCTGTCCCGACGCCGGCTGGCCATATACAGGCTGCTTCTCCGGCTCGGCACTGCCCGCTGCCGGATTCTGCTGTGCAGGCCGGGTCTCCTTTTTGGCTGTACTGTTCCCGTTCTCCTCCTCTTCCGGCTCCGGAAGTCCTTTCTCCTTACGGAAGATCTTCATAAATTCCTTGCCAGTAATGGTCTCTTTCTCGATCAGGTGTGCCGCCAGTTTATCCATGATCTCGCGGTTTTCCTTCAACAGCTTCTTGGCCTGCTTGTAGCTGTCACGCAGCATCTTCATCACTTCCGTATCAATATCCGCCGCCGTCACATCGGAACAGGTCAGGGATGCCCTGCCGTCCAGATACTGGCTTTCTACCGTCGCCAGCCCCATCAGGCCGAATTTCTTGCTCATACCGAAGCGGGTGATCATGTTGCGGGCAATGCTCGTGGCCTGCTCGATATCGTTGGCCGCTCCCGTGGTGACGGTATCGAAGACGATCTCCTCCGCCGCACGGCCTCCCAACAGTCCCACCAGACGTTCCCGCAGCTCCGCTTCCGTGTTCAGATATTTCTCTTCCTCCGGTACGTGCATGACATACCCCAGCGCTCCCATGGTTCTTGGAACGATGGTAATCTTCTGTACCGGTTCCGAATTTTTCTGCAGCGCGCTTACCAGCGCATGGCCCACCTCATGATAGGAAACAATCTTGCGCTCTTCCTTACTCATGATGCGGTCCTTTTTCTCTTTGCCCACAAGTACCTGCTCCACTGCGTCGAACAGATCCTTCTGATTGACATACTCTCTGCCTGTCTTGACGGCATTGATGGCCGCCTCATTAATCATGTTCGCCAGATCGGATCCCACCGCCCCGGAGGTCGCCAGCGCGATCTCATTCAGATCCACGGTCTCATCCATACGCACATCCTTGGCATGTACTTTCAGGATTTCCACACGGCCTTTTAAATCCGGTTTGTCCACGATGATTCTGCGGTCGAAACGACCCGGACGCAAAAGCGCCTTATCCAGGATCTCCGGCCTGTTGGTGGCCGCCAGGATGATGATCCCCTTCTTGCCGTCAAAACCGTCCATCTCGGACAGCAGCTGGTTCAGCGTCTGTTCTCTCTCCTCGTTACCACCGCCGTACTTGGAATCTCTGCTGCGGCCGATGGCGTCGATCTCGTCGATAAACACGATACAGGGCGCGTTCTTCTCCGCTTCCCTGAACAGATCACGCACACGGGATGCACCCACACCTACATATAATTCTATAAAATCCGAACCGGACAGGGAGAAAAAGGGCACATGCGCCTCTCCCGCCACTGCCTTGGCCAACAGTGTCTTACCTGTTCCGGGCGGTCCTACCAGAAGCGCCCCTTTGGGCAGTCTGGCACCGATCTTGGAATATTTGCCGGGGTTGTGGAGAAAGTCCACCACTTCCACCAGCGATTCCTTGGCCTCATCTTCCCCTGCCACATCCTTAAAGGTGATGCCTGTCTCTTTCTGCACGTAAGCCTTGGCAGTACTCTTGCCAACGCCCATGGGGCCGCCTCTGCCGCCCATCCGCCGGAAGAGCAGGCTCATCAATCCCCACATCAGCAGGATCGGAAGCACATAATAGAGCAGCACCGTCATAATGATGCTGGAACTGTCGGAGGTCGGTTTGTTTGTCTCGATATCCTTTTCCAGCAGGCGCTTGGTCAGTGTATCGTCGTCTTCCATCTTACCGGTATAGTAAGTCATCGTACCCAGACCGTAGCCGTATGCAAAAGGGGATTTCGTCTCCGCCTGCTTCGGATAAATGACAACTCTGTCGGATTCTACCGTAACACTCTCGATCTGTTCCTTCTCGATCATCTCGATAAAGGCATTGTAGGAAATCTCCTGATTGGTAGCGCCGGTCATCATCTTCATGAACATGCTGATGCATAAAAGGGTGACAATGGCCGCCACCGCCAGCATGATCAGGCTCTGTTTCCGGGGATCGTTGCCGCTGCTGCCGGAACCACCGGGGCCTCCCGGCCCTCCCGGGCCGCCGGAGCCGTTGCCGGGACCGCCGGGACCACCTTCGTATTGATTTAAATTATCATCCATGAGGAATCCTCACTTTCTGTTTTCTCTCTATATAAAATATAAGGTACGCGCATTCATAAATCAATAATAGAATTATGAATTTGCGGACACAAGTATTAAAGAATTATAAAATCTATTTACAATTTTAGCAAGGTTTGCCGCCAAAAAAGTTTTGTATAAATACAAAATCCGGGCTGAACTGTTACTGTTTTAAGATACTGTTTAACATATTTTGTTGATTATTATTGGAACAGAGACTAAAATAATTCATCCAACAGGATATAATACCGTATTTTCTGCCAGTCAGGCTCCAGCCCCAGCAAAGAAAAGAACTGCCTGACATCAAAATCCACAGGCATACGGCCAACAGAGCTGTCACTGTATTTTCCGTTGAAATTATGAAACAGGCTGCGGCAGCACAGGGCAATATCGCACCATTTATCGGCTGTGCCGGCCCTGCCCAGGTCGATATAGCCCGTCACCCGCTCTTCTATGCCGAATACATTGGGCAGGCAGAGATCGCCGTGAGATAAGACAGGCTCCTCCTCCGGCATATGGTCGTACAGCCACTGCAGCAAATCTTCCGGATCCCGAAAGCCTCCCTCCCCGAAAGTATCCGGCTCCACATTGTCAAGATCCACCTGGCCGGCCTCCACATTCCGGGCCGCCTGCGCAAGTTTGCGGCATAACCGCTGATCGCAGGGACAGTCGGACACATCAACACTCCATAACGTTTTCAAACTGTTCGCCAGCAGTCCGCACAGGGCACTCCAATCCTTCCTGTATGCGCCGCTGCACGCCATCCGGCCGGTACATTTACGCATCAGCAGATACATCCTGTTCTCCTCTGTTTCACAGGCATACACCTCCGGTACAGGCACCCTGCCCTGCAGATATTTCATCATGCGGTACTCGTTTTCGGCTTCCTCACTATACTGCTGGATCTTCAAAACCTTATCATGAAACATCAGGACCGTCGATCCGGACATCCCGATCCCGTCCTTCTGAAACGGTTCGTCCCTGACCAGTCCTCGTATTTTTTCCGGTAAAAACATGATTGCCTTCCTCTTTCTCCCTTTCCTTTAACCCACTGCACCATATGTCAGTATATGCTGCCCTGCCGGCAAACCAAACATGCCGCCGGGCGTTTATGTCTTCAATGTCTGAGATTATTATAGGGCAGATCACAGCGAAACACAACGGGAACCGGAAAGCCTAGGTCCATGTATGGATTGTCAGTGTTACTATTCACGGTGCCCTGCACCCTGCTGCAGGGCATCCGGCCGATAACTTTACGGTTTCAGGCATCCAGCCCCTCGCCGAGGGCGACTTGGAATGGGCTGGATGCGTTACAGTTTGCGGCCGGTTAGGCCGTGAGCTGTAACTTGTCAGTTACAGGGCTATTGCCCTTATTGCTATTGTTTGGGGAATCAAGTATAATAATGCTATATGGAAGGACCCGCATCATGGATAAAACTTACAGAAGAGGAGCAATATGACACAGACTTATTTATCGCAGGCAGTTGATGCTGCAAATGACGCCGCCACCTATGACACCAATGTGAAATTCCTGCTTGCGGACAGACAGATTCTTGCACGCATCCTGAAATATGCTGTCAGTGAATTTCAGGATATGGCGATTGATGAAATTATGTCCTGTATCGGAAATGACATCGAGATCGGCAGCAAACCGCTCGACGCAGGATTATCCAATTTAGGACGCATAAAAGATTCCAATATTGAGGACAATGTGCCGGGAGAGGGAATCATTTTCTATGATATCCGCTTTACCGCTTACCACAGACAGTCAGAAATGAAAATATTGATCAATGTGGAGGCCCAAAAGTCATCCGATCCGTCAGCCCTTGGATATCATCTGGAAAACAGAATCATCTTTTACATGGCACGGATGGTTTCTGCACAGAAGCAGACCGAATTTTTTCACAGTGACTATGATAATCTGAAAAAGGTACGGAGTATCTGGATCTGCATGGACAGCAGTGACGAGAGCGACAGTATCGAAGAACTCGGTTTTGAAAAGAAAAGTATCTTTGGAAATAAGACAAATCTACACAATGCGGATTTAATGAAAGGAATCATTATCAACATAAGAAGCGGCGAGAATTTAAAGGATTCACAAAACATCCTGATCAATATGCTGGAGAAGCTGTTTTCGCAGATGGATACCACCGAAAAGAAACGTATACTAACAGAATCTTACGGAATGATCATGACCGCCGATTTAGAAGGGAGGATACAGACTATGTGCAACCTGTCAGAAAATATTGAAGCAAAAGGCATTGAACGGGGTATCGAAGAAGAGCGCACCAACGCCATAAAACGGATGCTCAAAGCCGGTGCCACGAAAGAACAGATCCTGTCCTACGGCTACACCGAAAAAGAACTTACCGAGATTTCACAAAATTTCAACGTATCAGTAGATTTTTCCACTCCGTCCATTGTATAATGCTTTTATATTGTTTTTTTCAGGAACGGCATACAGCAAACAATTTACAGATTACAGAAAGGCATGGATAAAGGAATGGCAGTTAAGTACGTATTCGTAACAGGCGGCGTTGTCTCCGGTCTCGGCAAGGGCATCACAGCCGCTTCCTTAGGAAGATTACTAAAAGCACGGGGCTACAAAGTCACGATGCAGAAATTTGACCCCTATATCAATATCGATCCCGGCACGATGAATCCCATCCAGCACGGCGAGGTTTTCGTCACGGAGGATGGCACGGAGACCGATCTGGATCTTGGTCATTATGAGCGTTTCATCGACGAAAATCTGGGCAAGAACTCTAACGTGACTACAGGCAAGGTCTACTGGTCCGTTCTGCAGAAAGAGCGCCGCGGCGATTACGGCGGCGGCACGGTACAGGTAATCCCCCATATCACAAATGAGATCAAGAGCCGCTTCTACCGCAATTTTACTGATGAGGATACCCGGATTGCCATTATCGAGGTGGGCGGCACGGTGGGTGACATCGAAAGCCAGCCTTTCCTGGAGTCCATCCGACAGTTCCAGCATGAGGTCGGCCGCGACAATGCGATTCTGATCCACGTGACCCTGATTCCCTATCTGAGCGCTTCTCAGGAGATGAAGACCAAGCCCACCCAGGCCAGCGTCAAGGAACTGCAGGGCATGGGGATCCAGCCGGACATCATCGTATGCCGCAGCGAACACGCGCTTGATCAGGGATTAAAGGACAAGATCGCTCTTTTCTGTAACGTACCCAGCAACCGGGTACTGCAGAATCTGGACGTGGTGCATTTATACGAAGCGCCCCTTGCCATGGAGAAGGAGCATCTGGCTCAGGTGGCGTGCGAATGCCTGAAACTGGATTGTCCGGAACCCGATCTGGCGGACTGGACGGCTATGGTGGAATCTCTCAGAAGCCCTACCGACGAGGTGACAGTGGCTTTGGTCGGCAAATATACACAGCTGCACGACGCTTATATCAGTGTGGTGGAAGCGTTAAAACACGGCGGCATCTCCAACCACTGCGTCGTCAACATCCGCTGGGTGGATTCCGAAACGGTGACAGCCAACAATGTGGGAACACTGCTCGAAGGCGTGAACGGTATTTTGGTACCGGGCGGCTTCGGCGACAGGGGTATCGACGGCAAGATTTACGCCATCACCCATGCAAGAGTCAACAAGATTCCGTTCCTCGGCCTCTGTCTCGGTATGCAGCTGGCGATCGTGGAATTTGCGAGAAACGTGCTGTCCTACAACGACGCACACAGCATAGAGCTGAATCCTTCTACGACCCATCCGGTGATCGCCCTTATGCCGGATCAGAACGGTGTGGAAGATATCGGCGGCACGCTGCGCCTCGGTTCTTATCCCTGCGTACTGGACAAGACGTCCAAATCCTATGCGCTGTACGGAGAGGAGACGATCCACGAGAGGCACAGGCATCGCTACGAAGTCAACAACGATTACCGCGCAGTGCTTACGGAAAAGGGCCTGAAGCTGTCGGGACTGTCCCCGGACGGACGCATCGTGGAGATGTGCGAACTGCCGGAGCATCCCTTCTTTATCGCAACCCAGGCCCATCCGGAATTGAAATCCCGGCCCAACAGGCCGCATCCGCTGTTTAAAGGGTTTGTGGAGGCTGCATTGAAAAGTAAACACGAACAGGCTTAACAGCATTTTCTGCAAAAATTAAAGCAAGAAGCAGAGGCAGGACCGCTCATCACGGTGCTGCCTCTTTTTTACAATGCTGTCGCTCCTCCATACACCCGCACTTCAAACACTGTGGCATATTCACTTCCATAAGTACACAGTGGAAGAATTCTGATCTCATCCACCGCAAGGCTGTCTTCTATATTCAATATCTGGAGACGCTGCCCTTTTCCTTCACAGCACATTTCTCTCACAATACTGCCTGCCTTACAAAGCAGGACTCTGAATTCCCGCAGAATCTCCGGCGGCGCTCCTTTTATCTGTCTGGCCAGAACCCCCTGATTGATCGACGGTGTAATTTCCCTGCTCAAGTTGGAGTCAAGAAAGAGCCTGATCTGCGCCGGTACGATATCCGCTTCCCATTTCAGGGATAATACCGGTTTCTCCTGCACAGGTGCACGCCAGCAGTTTTGCTCTTCCCCGACAGTTCTTGGAATTCCATTCAAAACATTCTCCGCTGCGCATCCGGGCAGCTGTACCGACGCAGCGGCCCGTGCCTTACGCGCCAGATCCTTTTCATCCTGATTTACCACACCCGGAATATAGCAGTCTGCCTTTAGCAGTTCCTGCTGCAGCTCCTTGATATGGGCAAGTACCTGCCGCGGCAGGAGATTTCTCCTGATTGCCACAGCTGCTGCCGTCCCCGCCGCCTGTCCGGCCACCGCGCAGGTAGCCATAACTCTTGTGGAAGAAAAGGCCACATGAGAACAGCTGATGATCCTCCCGCCCAGAAACAGATTTTCAATATTGGCCGAATACAGACAGCGATAGGGAATCCTGTAAATACCGTTAACCGGATTCCATACCGTAGGGTGATCTGTCTCATTCAGCATACCGCCCACGGTATGGATATCCATAGGCCAACCGCCATAAGCCACTGCATCCTCAAAATCCGTATTCTCCAGACAGTCCTTTTCTGTCAGCACATAATCCCCAAGAAACCGCCGGCTTTCCCTTTTACCCGGGAGGAAACCGACCCACTCAAGATCCAGATTTTCCGCCTGATGCCCTTTGCCGTTCTTGATATGGTCCCATACGCCGAAGACCGTTTTGAGCAGATCATCCCGGATACTTTCCGCATCCGTAATGGTATTGTGCGCTTCGTCTCCAAGCTCGATCCACCAGTATCCGGAAGTGACATCCTCATGGTCACGCAGGCGCAGCTGTTCCTCCGTATAAGTGTATGCCCAGAAAGGTTTCTCGAAAGGCACCGGGTGTCCCATGTCTCTGGCAAGGAACATGATCGAGTTCCCCATCGTCACATTGTCCTCCGCCTCCGGCGCCAGATGCTCTCCATAGGTATCCTGCCCCTCTCTTCCCATCCGGTACACTGCGCCCGTCCTGGCGCCCAGACTGCCGTCTCCTGTCGCATCCATGAACAGGGAAGCTCTAAAGCAGTACTGCTTCTCTGTCGTCATCTGCTCTGCCCTGATCTCCACAATCTTCTGATCCTGACAGACCGCCTCCGTCATATGCGTATTCAAATACAATTCCAGTTTATCCTGAAACTTTACCTTCTCCCACAAAACAGCATCAAATATGGGATAGTTCATCTCTGGATTTCTTCTTTTATTTTCCAGAAGGATTTCTTCCAGTATGCCTGTCTCACGCATATTCGGATTAGACATATGATGATCCGCGCCACAGATATGCATCCTGTGTTCAGAACTTGCCATTCCACCCAACACAGAGCGACTCTCCACAAGCGCCGTTTGCACTCCTGCGCGGGCTGCCGCCAGAGCGGCGCATATGCCCGCCATACCACCACCCACCACTACAAAATCATATGTTTTTGTTATCATACCTGCACCCCCATATCTGTTTTTGACACAAACAGCTGCCTTCTGCTGTCCATCTGTACCCTGAAACCCCGTAAACTTTCCGGCAGCGCATTGCCTGCTGTGTCCTGTAAAAATATTACGGCTTTACTCCTGATTCTATCAGCCTTCTCTGCACCATGGTTACGCTCAGCTCTCGGGGCGTTGTTCCTTCTTTCACACAGATTGCCGCCGCTACACCTACCGCCTGTCCCATGTTAGCGCAGATTGGCATCACCCTGAAATTGGAATGTGCCATATGAGTGCCGCTGATATTTCTTCCGGCCAGATACAGATTATCTACTTCCAGAGGAACAAAACAGCCATACGGGATCGTATATCCTTTTTTCTGTTGAAAATTTTTCTGTACACCAGTTTCATCCAGTCCGTTGCCGGTCATGTTATGTACGTCAAAGTTGAAATGGGCTTTCGCAACCACCCAGTCATCGAACACCCGCGCTTCCAAAATATCTTCCCGGGTGATCACTGCCTCCCCTTTAAAATGTCTGGTCTCGCGAATTCCGACCAGAGATGCCGAACTGATCAGATAACAGTTCTCAAACCCCGGAACATATTCTCTCAGAAAATGCACGATGGATTCCATCTGTTTTCTGCAGACAACAGTTGCTCTTGTCAGGTCCTCCGCTTTTGTTCCGTCAATATCCGTACAATTAGTCATGTTGCAGGTAACAATACCCGGAAGGGTACTCCTGTACAAAAGCACATGCCCCGCCGGTGACGGAAGGTGCTCTTCGCCCAGCTTCTGAATATCTCCTGCCGGTATGTCCAGATGTTCTTCAAATCCTCCCGGGAAAACTCCTCTTTCTACATCCACGCCCGCTACCTTAAACATGATAGTCGCCGGCTGCATCTTTCCGTCCGTCTCTCTGCCAATATAATAGGGCGCTCCCGCACGGGCCGCAATATCTCCGTCTCCGCTGGCATCCACTACAACTTTTCCCAGAACAGCCCCGCGTCCCGTTTTATTCTCAACGATCACGCCCTTGATCTTATTTCCTTCCATCACCGGCGCACAGGCAAAAGTATAGAGAAGGAGTTTTACCCCCGCTTCCTCCAGCATTTCCAGAAGAACCGTCTTTAACCGTTCCGGATTGATCACTTTTCTCATCTGCGCGTCGTCGCGCCCGGCATCAGCAGACCGTTCCAAAATCTCATCGTAAAAGCCACCCTCTGTATTTCCCGTCCAATGGCTCATCAGCCCTTCCGTAGCGATTCCGCCCACATTGCCGGTCTGCTCCAAAAGCATCACTGAAACGCCTTCTCTGGCCGCACAAACTGCTGCGGAAACACCTGCCGGGCCGGAACCCACTACCAGCACATCCACCTGCTCCCAAACCGGAATCTCTCTTCTTTCTTCTACTATCTTCATATTAATCTCCATTTCAAAAATTTCCGTTATCCCTTTACCGCGCCGCTCACCAGCCCTTTGACCAGGAACTTCTGTCCCAGAAGAAATACTGCAAAGGCAGGAAGCAGTGCCGAGGATGCCGCCGCCATCACCAGATTGTATTCCGTGACACTCTCTTCTATAAAATTGGTCAACGCCAGCGGTATCGTGTACATTCGCCAGTTACTCAGAAAAACAAGCGGTTCCAGATAGCTGTTCCAGTTCCAGAGGAACACTACGATAGCCAGCGAAGCCATGCTGGGCTTTGCGATGGGCACCATGATCCTGGCCCATATCACATACTCGTTCGCCCCGTCCACCCGCGCCGACTCCCGCAGTTCATCCGGAATCTGCATAAAATACTGCCGCATAAGAAAGGTTCCCGTGATCGTAATGATCCCTGGCAGGATCAGCGTCAAATGCGTTCCCATAAGCCCCATTTTATTAAACATAACAAATTTGGGAATCAGCGTCACCTGGCTCGGAATCATCATAGTCGCCAGATAAAACAAAAACAGAATATTCCGCCCTGTAAATTTAATTTTGGCAAAAGCATATCCTGCAAGAGTACTTGTGATCACGGCACCCGTCACATTGATGAAGGCTATCTTTAATGAATTGGCATACGCTGTGCCGAAGTGATAGTCTCTGGCTCCCTTTCCCGCTATATTCCACACCTTCATATAATTATCCGGATAAAAATATTTCGGAATCCACTCAATAGGCAGCTTCATCACATCAAGCGGCAGTTTCATTGACGCCGACAGCATCCATATAAACGGGGTGACCATAGTCACTGCCAGCAGTCCAAGCATCACTGTCCAGCACAGGCGCAGCATTCCTTTTGACAGTCTTCTTTTTCCATTTCTCATATACTCCGCCTCCTTAATAACTCACCCATTTTTTCTGACCACGCCACTGAATCATGGTCACAATAAACAAAAACAGGAACAGAACCCACGATATGGCCGATGCATACCCCATTTTATAGAAGGTAAAGGCCGATGTATATATGTAGTATACCAACACGTTTGTGGCCGTTCCCGGGCCTCCTCTTGTCATGATCTGGATAGGTGCAAACACCTGAAAAGAACTGATCAGCGTAGTAATGACAAGGAAAAAGGTTGTTGGTGACAAAAAAGGAACCGTCAACCGGAAAAACTTTGCCACTTCTCCTGCTCCGTCAATGTCAGCTGCCTCATACACGTCTTTTGGCAGACCCTGAATCGCAGAAGTGTAAATAATGACCGCATACCCTATCCCGGACCATACCGTCATCAACATGATCGCCGGGAGCGCCCAGGTGGTATCTCCCAGCCATTGAGGCGGATTCTCCACCCCGAGCGCAACTACCATACGGGTAAAAGGCCCCCAGGGGGAATACATCATCACCCATACGATGGCTACCGCAACCACATTGGACACATATGGCATAAACAGCGCCATCCGCACAGGCAGTTTCGCATAACAGAACTTATCAATGACCACAGCCAGCACCATGGCCAGAAATACCGTTGTAGGTACCACCCCGATTACAAATATGAGCGTGTTTGTCAGTGCACTCGTAAACCATTCGTCGGACCATATGGTTATGAAATTTTTGATGCCGATAAAATTCCAGTTTCCGATTCCTCTGGTGTAATCCCAGTCTGTAAAGCTGATCACAAGGGAAAAAAGCATCGGAAATAAGGTAAAGGCACAGACCCCGATAATATTAGGAAGAATGAAGGAATAACCCACCAGATTAATTTTGGTCTGGCGGCTCAGGCCTTTCTTTTTCACGTTTTCTCTTTTCAACTTTTACCTCTTTTCTGTCCGTTACAACCTCATACGTACAGCCATCCCGCAGGAACCGCCCCAAGACGGTTCTTCACGAGATGTCCTGTACTCTCATCCTGCTGCCTGTTTTGAACAGCGGATTCTTATTCGTTTAAGATCGCATCCGCTCTCTCTTTGGCATCCGCCATGCCTTCTTCCACTGTCTTCTCGCCGATAAAAATTTTCTCCAGTTCTTCCTTGACCACCTGCGTGATTTCCGGTCCATGCGCCGTAATGGAAGGTACTGCATAATCATCCGCAGGTGCGATCAATATATTTTTGGTCGTCTCTGCATCTATGATTCCTTCGGCTCCTTTCAAGAATGCATCCGTCACCGCCTGCGTATCATAGGTGTTGGCCGCCGGAACCCGTCCGCCTTCTGCCACCGGCAGCATTCCCTCCAGCGCATACCATTTCACAAATTCCCAAGCTTCATCAATATATTCTGACTTTGGATTAATAGACAACAGATCGCCATATCCGCCCTGTGTGTAATTTCTCTGTCCTGCTTCCACAACCGGATAAGGTGCAAAGGCTGTTTCAAAGTCGTGCGGATAATTCTCCAGATCCTTGATGCTGCGGATCATCCACGGCCCAACCGTCATAGCGGATTTTCCTGTTAAGAACATGCCCTCCTGAGAGAGCTGCTGAGTCACAGAATCCGTATGGGTGGGGGAAGTTCCGTCCACATTCATCATATTATTTAACAATTCAACTGACTTAAGCACGACAGGATCCATAAAGGAACTTTCTGTCTCGCTCAAATACATGGGATCCCCGCCATTCGTCTGCGCCGTCAGATAAGTAAACATATAAGTGAGATCCTGCTGGCTGTTCCAGAACATACCATAAACTTTGTCCTGTCCTTCACCATGTGTCAGCTTCTTCGCGACCTCGCGGAATTCTTCAAAAGTCCACTCTGTCGGAACTTCAATGCCCGCTTCTTCAAACATCGTCTTGTTGAGCACGATCCCGTATTGGTCCAGTTTGGTCGGTACACTGTAGGGCTTTCCATCCACATAATAAGCTTCCGCCATTTCACCGAAATACGTTTTCTGGTCAAAACCGTCCCGCTCCATCAGCTCTGTCAGATCAAGCGCCATTTCACCTTCCGCTCTCTTCTGTAAAAGTGACAGATTATATGTCACATAGATATCCACACCCGTACCGGACAAAAGATTTGTCTCCAGCTTCAGATTGCCCGTCTCATCGTTGACGAACCGCTCATACTCGACCTGAATCCCTTTATCTGCATACAGAGCGTTGAAATCGTCGCACGCCTTCTGCGGGCCGCTTTCCGGCGGGACGCCGCCCCACATTCTTATCGTCACCATATCTTTGTTGTTCTTCTCTTCCCCTGCCGAAGCCGTATCCTGCACTGTCTCTTCCGGGGCCGCGGCGGTGCTGTTCTCCTCCGTGCCTGCTGCGGAGGGCGCCTTATCCTGTCCGCTGTTTCCGCATCCTGCCAATACCGAAATCATCATGATCGTTGTCATACCGATCGCCAACCATTTTTTGTTTCTCATAACAATCATTCCTCCTTCATATTTGATGAATGAATTATAGCAAAAAAACAGCAAACGCCGTGACGGGCATATCTGCTGTTTTTCTTCCATAATCTGTTGTATCTTTCTTCTCTTCTATCCTGTTTCGATGCCGTCCCCGGCCTGCAGGTTCTGTCTCCGCCTGCTTGATCTTACTGCCTTTCTTTCAGATCCTGCTGTCTTTCTTCTATTTCCTGTCGCTTCCCGGCTCTGTCATGTTCCGCCAGGCAAGGGGCGATTTCCCCTTTCGCTTCTTAAACTGTGCACTGAAATAGTTGGGATTATCCACCCCGATCTTCTCCGCAATATCCCCGATCCGCAAATCCGTCTCCTTGAGCATCTTCTCCGCGTGCTCCATCCTCACCTGATTTACATACTCCCAGAAGCTGATCCCCGTTTCTTTCTTAAATACATGGGCAAACCGGCTCTCACTCATATTTACCATGCCTGCGATCTGTGCCACAGACAACTTTTCCCCATAATGCGCACGCACGAAACTTTTCACTTCCACGATCTCTTTCCTGCAGGGCCGCTTCTGTTTCTCCATGTAAAAAGAAAGATACTGTTCCTGCAGCTGATGAAAACTGTTCTTGATATCCTCGTAGAAATCATACTCCCGGATTGCTGTTTCCAGGTTCACGCCGTTGGAATCCAGAATGTGCCTGACATCCTGCCCTTCCTTTTTCAGATACCAGGCCAGCACCCGGTAGAGTACAAGCAGAAATTCCCTGAATTCATATACTTCACCGCTCCAGGCCCTTGCCTGCTCCTCCATAAGCGCTTCCCAGAAGATCAGCCCTTCCTGAATCCCTTCTTCCTGTATCTTTCTTTCCAGTACGGTCGTCTTGTCAGTCTCAGGCATCTGCGCCGCCGGACTGTTCCTGACAGTACTTTCCGCCCAAATCAGTCCTTCTCTCCGATTCCAGAAACGGTGTTTCAACACATCTTCATTGTCCCAAACCCGGTTTCTCAAAAGTCGGATTCCCCTGCTCAGCGGCCCGATCGCACCGCTCACATGCAGCCCGCAGTATTTCTGCACATACTGACACAACCTGCCAAACGCTTCCTCCACCTTCTCCTGAAAATCTTCCTTTTCTTCTTCTGGTGAAAACAGCAGGATGAAATCACATTCCCGATACTGAAAAACTTCCTTCTTCTGCTGGTCTTCAAAAATCTCGTTTATGATATTCTCTATGGCAAACTTGAGCAGATCGCTCTCCAGAAAGTTGCCGCTGCAACGGGCAATGGTGATATTGTCCAGCGTGATCGTCAGGATGCGCCAGGGTTCTTCAAAGTCAATACAGCCCGGATATTCCGTCAGCGCTTTCAGGCTCACCTCATAATACCCTTCTCTGGCCTCCATAAGGTTTTTCAGGATACCGGCCTTGACCAGATCCCTGTTTCTGCCACTTCCGGACTTGTGCGCTTCCCCGGACATATCCGCCGCTTTCTTTTCCGTCTCTCCTTCGTTCCCGTGCTCGCCGTCCCTGCTTACTTCCTCCAGAATCTGCACAAGCTCCTGCGCCTTTAAGGTCAGCTTAAACACATAATCACTGGCTCCCAGTTTCATTGCTCTGCGCACATTTTCAAAATCATTGTAATTGCTGAGGACTATGAACTTCATTGCCGGATAGTTCCGCCTGCAATGGTCGATCAGCATAAAACCGTCGCCAGGGCTCATCATCAGATCTGTCAGTACGATCTCCGGTCGTATCTTCTCTATTTTGGCAAGCGCTTCCTGACCGTTTTCCGCCTCTCCTGCTATCTCATATCCATAGTCTTCCCACTGCAGCAGTGACTTTATTCCCAGCCTGACCAGAAACTCATCATCCACGATCATCACTTTTTTCATCCGTTACGCCCTCATCTTCCCTGTTTTCCAGCACAGGCAGTATAAACTGCACGACCGTTCCTCTCCCGGCATTTTTCGACAGTTTCAGTCCGTATTCCTCCCCAAAAGCCATGCGGATGCATTCATCCACATGATGAAGTCCTATCCCGGTCAGGCGTCCACTGGCCGTTTTCCTGCTGTTCTCAAACACTTCAATCTGATCCTGGGATATCCCCACTCCCTCATCTTCTACATACAGGTTCAGATGATCCCCTTCTCTGTCTCCGTAAATATAGATGGTATGCCGCTTCTTGTCCCGGCTGCCGTAGCCATGGATCACGGCATTTTCCACGATCGGCTGAAGTATAAACCGCATGGTCTTCCAGCCCTGTACAGCCTCCTCAATATCAATATCCAGGACCAGCTGCTCCCCATACCGGTAGTTTTGTATGGACACATAGTTACTGATATGCTCCAGTTCCTCCCGGATGCTGACCAGCTCTTCCATGCTTCCCAGACTGTATTTCAGCAGCCCGGCCAGCGCATCGATGCTATCCACAATATTATCCGCCCCTCTGATAACGGCCATCCACCGGATTGAAGTAAGCGTATTAAACAGAAAATGAGGATTCAGCTGTGCCCGCAAAGATTCATAGCGGTACTGCTCCCGCACTTTATAATCTTCCTGCGCTTTCCAAAACGCTTCCTTCAACTTCTCAGACATCCGGCAGAAGGCTCTGTTCAACTCGCCGATCTCATCCCTTCTGTGCACATCGACAGCCTTAATCTCCTTGTCAATGCTGTAAGTATTCATCTCCGAAGTCAGGAGTGTGATCGGTTTGACCAGAAAATGAACCGCCATATATGCGATCAGCAAGATCAACAAAAGCACAAGAAATATCACGGCACTGATCCTGCCCGTTATCCCTTCCACCTGCTCCCGGATCTCTCTGTAATCCGTAAAGTGAAAGATCCTTATCGCCTGCCCGTCAAACTCCCAGGGCTTACGCAACGTATAATAGTTGATCAAGTATTCTTTGTCTTTCACATTCCTGCGCAGCATCCCGCTGCGCTGCGCTCCCACTTCGTCAAACAGCATCCGGATCTCCTCGTCCCCGATTTCCTGCATGACATCATTGTCCATCAACACCTGTGCTTCATTTATGCAGACATATACCTTGTCCCCCTCATAGGCATAGCGGGTCATAATGTCACTGAACTCGCCCCGGTTGATGCTCATGATCAGTGTGCCCACCCGTCTGCCGGCCGTCTTCTCGTCAAGCACTGCCCTTACAAGTGAAATATACTGTTCTTCCTTCGCATCCTCCATAATATACGCCGGATCAAACATTCTCCATATGATATGCCCGCTTTCATTGGCCTCTCTGACCCATTCCTCCTCCAGCAGGAACAGATAATCCTGAAAGTTCAATCCCCAGTTAGAATAGCACCTTCCATATGTGTCAAACAAAATAACCTTGGCAGACTCTACGATCTTATCCTGTCCGTTGAGAAACATTTTTCCCAGCAGTTCCTGAAAATAAAGGGAATTTTCGTAATAACTGCTCCTTTCATCCCACAGCCTCTTCTGCAGTTCTTCATCACAGACAAGACCGTTGGAAAAGAAAGCCATCTTCTGCAGTTCCTCGTAAATATTTCTCTCATCCCGGGAAATATTCTCCAACACTTTATCACTGATCTGCTCCTGCAGAAAATGTTCCATACTGTTTTTAATATAATGACAGAGTGCTGTAAAGGGAAGCACCACACAAAGGCAGATCATCACAAATATTCTGATCGAAAATTTCTTCATTCTTTCTTCCTCCGCTTCCGAAACCGCATCTCGCAGCACCGCCTGCATGGAGTACTCCAGCCTGGCGGTGAGATTCAGATCTTCGATCAGCTCCTTCATCACCATGCACTGATGTCGGATCACCGCCATGTTTGCCGCACAGTACGCTCTTTTTATCCTGCTGGGGTATACGGTGGGCTACCAGAGCCATCCTGACGCCGCACACTATCTTTTATTCTATGGTTTAAAACCGGCCAGCAACAGCGCACTTTTCCTGCTGCATCCAGCTTGCCCTCTCCATGATGATCCGCTCTTTCGCCATCCCCATCGGCATCAGCCTGTTAGGCGGTATCGTCAGCCTGCTGGCCACCAGCCAGGGACCGGGACTCTTCTATCCCTATTCCCTGTACAGCCTCGACATTCGCAGTGATGTGGTTTTCTTTAACACAAAGTCGGAACAGATTATAAAAAGGACAGTTCAGCATACTGTCAAACTGTCCTTTTTATGCATTTAAAAATTTCATCAAATCCGGATATGCCTCCCTGTTATCCCTGATCAGCCATCTCTTAAACGCTGCAAACGGCGAACTGTCCTGCAGCTGCTTCTTAAGAAGGCACTCCAAATCTTCTTTTTCCTCATCCTCAGATTCCTGATATTCGCGAACATATTCTTTAAATTCGGAAAGCTCTTTTCTTAAAAGTTTCCTTAAGATTCTGGCTTCCATTTTCTTTTGCGGTGTGGATCCATAATAAACTTCCTGCAGAAGATTCACGGTATTCTGCGTTTCTATCCCATCGTCCAGCCTGTCAAACAGCAATTCTTCTTCCGTCCCGAAATATCCTTTTTTCCGGAAAGCAATTTTTTCCTCAACGTTTTCTTTTGTACAGTCAATGATCGGCTCATATTTATCAAGTTTTGTGTTATTGCAATGTGCACAGGCAAGAAAAATATTGTTCCAGTCATACTTCAATTCCGCATTTTCTCGATGCGGAACTAAATGTTCAATCTGATAAGACGTGATCTGTTTATTCTCACAAATATAACATTTTCCATAAAACAATTCCTTTAGTGCCGCGTTTACTTCCGGCGTATTACAGGTACTGTTCTTTGTCTTCGCTTTTTGTAAAGAAATGATCGCTTTCTGCGATTTCTCTGTCGTTCTTCGGCTTATCTTAATCATAAAGACTTTCCTTCTATAGCCAGAAATTTATCTGCCGCCTCCCGCGAAAGTCCCTGTGGAATATTCTTTAACGCACTGCGGAGCTTTGCTCTCTCTGCGCGTTCCTCCTCCGTCAAGTCCATTTTACATTTTAATTCCTGGTATCTGTCAATCTTATCTTTCAATTCGTCTGCATATTCATCTGCTTCAAAAAATCCTTCTGCAAGACCATCAGCGGAATACACAGACAAATCTTCCAATTCAATACACCGCTCCAGATCATACACCTTAGCATTGGAAATAGAATTAAGAATATAAGGTGAATGCGTTGTAATAATAAACTGAATCCGCGGAAAAAATCTTGTCAGAAATGGCATGATCTTTTTCTGCAATTCGATATGAAGATGTGTTTCTACTTCATCGATCAACACAATTCCCTCTATATCATACTGACTGATTGTATCTCTGAGAAGCCAGTTCTTATCCATTCTTAATATCAAATCTGATACAATGTGAATCACCGAAGAGTATCCATCCGAAAGCTCATCAAAGCCAAACGGTATCCTGCCGGACTCATGAATTTTAAAATCATATTCCTTATAATCATATTCGAGTGTTACGGTATCATCATCTAATAAGATTCGCAGGGCGTCCACAAACCTGTCAAACCATGCCTGAATCCTGTCTACGATCACCAGATCACCTTCGTTACGCGCGTATGCCTGCTGTGTTTTCAAATGTACCAAATATTTATGCAAAAGCTCTCCGGGTTCAGAATCCACTTTATAGAATAAAGCCAGTTTAATATCTTCCGCTCCCTTTGCGCGGACAATCTTCGTCTTTCTGTTGGCGGCATAATACGCTGTTATAAACTCTCCCTGCCTGTACAAAGAATCCAGCTCCTTGTATTCACTGAAAGAAATCCGCACCCCACCTGTGTACTGTTCTGTCACGTTTAAAACCGCTTTATAGCGTTCTCTGACACTTTGCTTCTCTGTCTCTGTTTTTGCTGCATTTAATTGGCGTTCCATCACCGACAGGCTTGGAATATACTGCTCCACCAACTCCCTGAACATATTCTCATTTATCGCTGATAAATATTTTTGCAACGCCAAAAGCAGAGACGTTTTACCGGATCCGTTCTTACCTGTGATGATTAAATGCTGTCTCTTTTCGGGATTCAGCGATACAACTATATTCGATAAATGTCTCAACTCCTTAATGGCAATCTCTGTAATATAATGCTCCATTCTCCCTACCTCTTCCCGAAATTCGATGTCATTGATTATATTCTGCCGCTCACTAAAGTTTTTCACTTTATTTCTGCCGGTCCAGCAGCTCCCGAAGCGCCTCATCCCCGATGCTCACCCACGCATCTTCTTCCTCGGCATTCAGTCCCAGGTATTCCCGAAGCGTCACCGGCTCGTCACTGAATCCCCACTCCTGACTGTAATCGTCAATCTCCTCAAAGGCAATCTCCCCCGCCAGATACTTCTCTTTAAATTTCTTTTCCGTTTCCATAAGCTGTATTATCCTCTCTGCAAACCCGCTGTTTCATTCGATTTATCACACCCACGTTGACGCTTCTGGCCCATAGCCCGTCCTAAGGTGTTCCTGACCGGTACTCCGCACTGAAAACCCCCGAAATTCTAGCCAAGTCCGTCTGCCTGTGCCTTCTTAGCGATCATCTCATAGGTGGGCACCGGCACACCGTACTGCTGCCCCATCCGCACCACTTCATAGATCAGGCCGTCAATCTCCGACTGTTTGCCTGCATAGACGTCCCTCTGCATGGAAGTGCTCGCCTCAGGGTTGAGTGTATCCAGAATCCGCAGGTTCGTCGCCACGATATCCACCAGGAACGGCACTCCCATGGCCACCGCCAGTGCATCAATCTCCTTCATCAGTTTCACAAAGGTATCCCGTGGATCGCCGGTCTTCTGCACTTCTCCGGCCGTCACATGATAATACAGGCCGCAGGCCGCCATAGGAGATACAAAGGCAAATTTCTGCAGCGCATCCCGCCTGATGTTGTCGGAAAGCACGCCGTCAATGCCGCTTTCCTTCAGATCCTGCGCCACCGTAAACAATTCCGGCCTGAGTTCCTCCGGGTTTCTCACCCCGTATACAATACGGAAGATATCCCCCCGCAGCAGGATCGTCCCCGGTTCTTTAATCTCTCCTGCAATATAGATACAACCGTCCGTCACCAACAATTCCGGCAGCTTCTCCTGCATCCGGCCGCCCGTCCCATAGATATTCAGGATCGGGATGACTATGGTATCCGCTCCCGCGACCCGTCTGATAAACGGAAGCGTTTCCTCCAGCGAATATCCTTTCACACAGACAAAAATGACATCCGGCTGCTCCTCATAATGTTCCATATCCACTGCCTTGATCGGCCGCACCGTGTAGTTTCCCTTGGCTGTCGTCTCCATGCATAGACCATGTTCTTTCATCTGCTTAAGGTGCTCTCCGCGTGCGATCAAGGTCACGTCTTTGCCCGCCTCCGTCATATAGGCGCCGATACTGCCGCCCGTGCCGCCTGCTCCGATTACCAGATATTTTAAATGTTTCATTTCCGCTTTTCTCCTGTCCCTGTTAATATCCTGTTGGTAGTATAGTGAACGAAATAACAAATCTTTATTTCTAATGTCGTTAACTGTACATGCTACACAACAGCCTCTATAAGCAGTTTATCTCCGATCACTACTTCTTTCACACCAATTTCTTTCTTCTTATTAAAATTGAAACTCAGCATATATCCTTTCTTTAAATGAAAATGATCCAGATATTCCGAAAGCTGCTTCTCACCTCTCTCATTGTAGCTGTTTCCATGCCAGATCTTCATTTCAACAATGCTCTGTTCCCCCTGATAATCAATGACCAGATCCATACGTTCCCGGTTTCTTGTCTGTGCTTCTACATAACAATTACCGGTGCCATTGATGATCGGCTTGAGAAACAACATAAAGTATTTTCTTCCGGCATCTTCCAAAAATGTCTCGTTCTGATCACCATACAGAGAGTCAAAAGCCTCTACAAACTTCTCAAGCACCAGTCTGACATGCAAATGCCCGTCTACGATAAACTGATTTCGCTGCCGCAAACCTTCTGTATAGATAACGCTGTTTTGTTCTTTATAATCCAGTAGAAATTTATTATACAGCCGCATCTCATAAATTCTGTTTGCCGGCAGGACCATCGAATCTGCTGCTTTTACAAACCCAAACATCCGTGCATGCTGAACCGCAATGCTGTCCACATTATATGCAATGCTTTGTCCCTGAAACAACAACTTCACAAGAAGCTGATTCAGCTCCGGAAAGTCATTCAACTTATTCATAAGCGACTGAAAGAGCGGATTATCATCTTCCATCAACATTTTCAATGCCGCCATAAATCCCTCTTTTGTCCAGGCATTACACATAATCCGTTCGTCCATGAACTTGCAGAGCCGTGATACCAGATAAGGATAACCTGCCGTATAATCAAACAAAAGCGCCGCAATCCCGCTTACATCCATTCCTGTATGCCGGTCATTTTCGTATGCAGAGAGCATCCCTTCTATATCTTTCACCGAAAAATTCATTTCTACCAGAAAGTCCGCCGCTATATTCCACGGACTGTTCTCTTTATGGTCTTCCTCCGGACGGATTTTCCTGCTGATATTTCTTACATCATAAACTCCGGCCAAAATCACTGACTGGAAGACCGGCATCCTTCTTCTTTTCAGGTAATACGCACGAAGCTGGGCAAGAAAATCGATAAATACCTGATTATTCGTGGCAGTGTCTATTTCATCGATCAGCAGCACAATCTTTTTGTCGGATTGTCTGCAGAATTCGGTCAGCGTTCGAAACAGCGCCGACAGTGTCGCCCTGTATGGATGGCCCGCGGCATACTGCTCCAGTTTCGCCTTCACTTCTGCAGGAATATGGGCTGCGTTTTCCAATAGTTCCCCCGAAAAAGCAGCAACGAAATTCTGCTCGGATGCAAAATCAGCATAACTGATCGTCTGAAAATCCAGACTGATCACCTCATATTCTTCTTCCAGAAAAGCGGCAAGTGCTGTCAATATCGTTGTTTTTCCATATTGTCTGGCTCTGTTGACCGTAAAATACTGTCCAGCATCCACCATAGATCTGATTTCATTCAGGCGGCTGGACAGATCGACCATATAGTGCAGTTCCGGATCACAGTATCCATCGGTATTAAAAACTTTGCGCATGTCCTGTCATTCCTCTCGCTTCACACTCTCATGCATCCTGTTCCACTCCTTTATCCTAGCATACGGTCAGGCGGATTTCAAGGAAGCATTCGGGCGGACAGCATTACCGGGAGCAAAGTGCTGCAAATGTGCCGGACAGGGCGGACAGCCTGTCGAAACTGCCCTGCTCCACGATTTTTCCATGTTCCATCACCAATATCTCATCATACTTTCTCAACGATTCCGGCGTAAGTTTGTGTGTGACCGCTATGCAGGTGACATTTTCCAGAGAAAGGATACTGTCTTCTACAAATTCCGTAGTCTCACTGTCCAGAGCGGAGGTTGCTTCATCCAGCAAAAACAGATTCTTTCTGTGTAATATGGCTCTTGCCACCGCGATCCGCTGCCTCTCGCCGCCGGAAAAACGAGAGCCGTTTTCCGCTGCCTCTGTGTCCAGTCCGGCAGGCAGGCGGCCGAGCACATCATCCAGCCCGGCCAGATGGCAGGCCCTTTTGATCTCATCCTCATCATATTGTTTGTATAAAGTGATATTATTCCGGATCGTATCATCAAACAGAAACACTTCCTGATGAATCCACGCGGCTCCTGTCTTCCTGTCACTTTCTCCGTCCGCAAGAATCCTGCCCGCATAACTGTCGTAATATCCGGCCAGCAGCTTTAACAGTGTACTTTTTCCGCTTCCGCTCCTGCCCACTACAGCATATTTCCTGCCGCGTTCAAACTGCAGGCTGACATGGTCTATCACCACTGCATTATCATATGCAAAAGAAACATCCTCAAGCGTCAGTGTCCGTTCCATTTCCGGCAGGTCCACTTTCAACTCACATGCGCCCGCAGGCAGCAGATTTGCTTCCATCTGTTCACAGACCGGTCTGACCCCTTTGAGCTGACTGATCCGGGCAGATAACTGAAAGGCCGGAGAGATCACCTGCCCGGTAAGCTGTGTCACCGCAATGATGCTGCCGATCGTGATCAGACCATTCACAGCAAACACCCCCGCCAGGGACATGACCAGAAACTGTACTGCAACAGATGCCATATTTGCCAGACCATACAATACTGCCATTGTATCCGCTGTTCGCTCCTTGCCGTCTTCCAGCAAAACGGAACCCGCATCATGAAGTTCTTCCATTTGTTTCTCCGCCCGACAGGTTTTTATGACTTCAAAGCCGCTGCATATATCCTTGATCTTTGCATGATAGCCGGCTGTGTTCTGCAGATTGATCTTCTGTAAAACACCCAGTCTTTTTCCGAAAAATCCGGGAATCAGACCCGGAATGGCCATGGCTGCAATAGAAATTACGGCAATAAAAGGATTGATATAGAATAAAAGGGCCACCGCAATGATCATACCTGTCAGTGAATCATAAACAGCGATCAGATTTTTCAGATAGTTTTCTTCAAAGCTGTCAAGGTTTTGTCCCAAAAGCGCTATATATGCCGCACTGTTCTTTCCCTGGTCTGCTATCCTCTCTTTCTCAAGGATGCCCCGCATGATACCGCTTCGTATCTGCAGCATGATATGTTTTATATTGACAGCCTTCAAATGTTCCGCCAAAAAGACAGCGCCGCCCAGAACAAAAGCATACAGGCAGCAAATCAACATGCAGTCTGTCAGAGGCTTTACGTTCCGGGCTGCCATCGCGGCAGAAACAGCATCGATCAACAGATTGATCAATACGGCGACGCCGACTGTCCCCACAGTTCTTATCGTCTGAAACACAAGGAAGATTCCCAATCGACATTTATTTTGATGAAATACATACGCCCGCATCCTAAGTCCGCCTTTCCGGTGGCTGTCTTTTTACACCACCTGTATGGCTACTATACTCCTGCTCTTCGTAAAAAGACATAACGGCGCACGTTAAAGAAAAACTTACATGATTTGTTATGTAGAACACAGTCAAAATCAAATAATGATCCCCAGCTCCTTTTCCGCATAGTCACACACAATTTCGGCAAATTCAGTCTTATGGACCAGCTTCATATAGGGCACGATGGCCTTCAGGATCGCTGTACATTCCTTATCATTTCCCAACAGATGACAGATCTTCGCCCTGCCAAATTCTATCTCCGGCAAAAGAGCCTGCTCAAAGCTGTTTAAACTTAACTCCTCAGCCATCTGGATATAGACAAGCGCTTCGCTGCAGCGGCGTTCCTTTTCCAGACACTGGGCGAGATTAAATGCAAGATTGATCCTGATGATCTGATATTCTTTCAGGCTGCTCTTGTGCTTTTTCAGACAGGTCATCAGTTCCTCTCCCAGACGGATCGCCTCCGGCAGATTCCCGGAACGTGAAAGAGCGGCTGCCCTGATACTCAGAATGTTCGCTTCCCGGACAGACAGCAAAACGCTGCGGAAATCTTCATAGTCAAACGCCGGCTTTGTCTGTGCAAGCGCCTCATCCAGTATACGCAAAACCGCTTCCGGCTCCCCGCCATCCGTCAGTTTCACAGAAGCATCCAACATGAGAAAGCACTGCATATTCAGATTGTCCTTCTCTGCCGCTTTCGCAAGACATGCCAGACGCTTTTTGGCTTCCGCCAGATTTCCTTCTGCGACGGCGCTGCGTACCCCCTCCGCCTCCTGTTCAAAGGCCAGCTGTTTCTCACTCCTGTAATAAATATCGCAGAGCTGATATGTACTTGTGCCAAGTCTCGACAAAAGCGCCTCCAGCACCGTACCCGAAGGCATCTGCATCCCGTTTTCTATACGGGAGATCGAAACCGGTGAACAAATGCCGTCAGCCAGCTGCTCCTGAGACAGATGCTCCTTTTTCCTGAGAGAACGGATAATGTCTCCTAATGAGTTGTTCTGCATGATATGCTTTCCTTTCAAATTCTGCTCCGCGATCAATAAAATTTGTAACGCCTCGGCACAAGTCCAACTGAACTTGTTCAGTTTGTTGATGTTGAACTAAATTGCTCATCAGAGAATTTATTCAACCTAACAACTAACGTTTTTCGAAGAATCAATTCTTTCCCTGAAGATTATCCGGCATAAGGTCAATGTTTTAGCTATTTTTCCAGCATGAATCTTCAAAGCTCCAGCTTTCTCTCCATTCACTTCCGTCTTTGATACTCTGCACAATCGGATCCAGTAGTATTCGCAAAAGCTCGATAGCCTCCGCAAATCCGACATTTATCATCGCTCTCTTCTTTTTCAAAAAACTCCGCCATCTGTTTTGATGAAGTTCTTTTTCAGCAAATCCATGCGTAAAAATCACTATATCATCAAATCTTGTTCCACGATGATCAAACGTTTCTCTAATTGCTTCTCTCAGTTCTCCGCCATCCAGCCAATGCCTTGTCGCCAGAACATATATATCATAAAAGTCTTTATACCTGCTGTTGGCATCGCCCAGTGATACGATCGCCTCAAACTTTTCCGAAATCACAGAATAGATAGAATACGCATAAATCTCCGGAATCTCCATGTCCAGCAATACCGGAAACTGCATCTTTACTCTGTCTGGATATACCACATCGCCAAATCCAATATCTATGGACAGCGGTATTCTTGTTCTGTCCAGAAACGCCATAATCGTGACATTCACGCCGTGATATTCCTTAAACTCGGTAATATCTATAACTTCCAGGCTGGCCAGATCATACACCAGCGCATCATCACTTTCGATTGAAAATATCTTTTGAAAGATGCGCTTCATCGTTTCTCTGTCATTCGCTATATTTCCCGCAAGTAAATCTATATCTCTGGTTGCTCTTGTAAATTCTCCACCGAAAAGAGCATAGAGGAAAATGCCGCCCTTTAATGTAAATCGCCCGGCATACTCGGAAATTGAAAGCCGATACACCGTTCTCTCCAAGCCGTACGCCGTCAGGTTTTCCTGCATCGTCTTGCCGTTTGCTATTGCCAGATTCTTTAATCTGTCCTTTACCGATATTGCACTGGTCATACGAGTACCTCCAGATACCGTCTCATTACCTTATCACATTTCATCAGTTCTGCATATTTCAGAAGTCGACTCAAATTTCTGTCTTTTTGTTTAAGATACGTAGTGAGAATCTCCTTTGTTTCTTCAATCCCGACCTTTTCCCGATAAAAAACAATGTCAACAACCGTTTTTTCGATATTATAGATTCGAAATCCATTCTTTCCTTCTTCCACCTTGCAGATTCCCAGATCATACCTGTCATCCGTATAATAGTGAACATTCATCTGCGGCCAATCCGGCAGCGTCGATATCTTCGCCTTACGTGGTATAGCTACATCTACAGCATCCGGGATATATGCCGTCAGATTATAATAGACTGCAGCGCTGTGCAGACAAATTACGCCTTGCGGCGCATAGGCTGTCGCATAATAGAAATCTGATTCCTCGCCACGATATCCGTTATTCTCATAGTAACTTCTATTGAGTTTTGTAAGTTTTCCTTCCTCAACCATCTTACTGATCTTATACTGCGAAAACCCTCGTTCTCTCAGTTCCTTTGTGGAAAAAAACTTCTGGTCCTCCGAAAGTACATTTATATGCTCCATCGTCTCTCTTATCTATTTTATTTATTTTCGGCATTTTCATATTTTGCCGAATTTAAATTAATTATATGCCATAATGAAAAAGACGTCAATCAAAACCTGATACCAAACTGCTGCGCACCTCCGCTCTGCCTGTGAAACTTTATTCAGCCTGCAGCAAAAGTAATTATACCGCCTGATAATACCCCGCCTGGGCCTCCCACAGCTTCCGGTACTCGCCGCCCAGCTTAAGCAGTTGTTCGTGGCTGCCCTCCTCCAGCAGTACACCGTCCCTGAAAACCAGGATCCGGTCGCAGAAGCAGCAGCTTGACAGTCTGTGGGAGATAAAGATCAGCGTCTTTTCCCCCAGAAGCGTATTCGTCTTCTCGTACAGCTGTGCTTCAGATACCGGGTCCAGGGCTGCCGAAGGCTCATCCATGATAAAGACGGGCGCATCTTTATACAGGGCCTTCGCGATCGCCAGCTTCTGGGCCTCGCCGCCGGAGATCAGGATTCCCTGCTCGTCATACTCCCGGTACAGACAGGAATCCGTACCGGCGTACATTTCCCGGACCCGCTGCTCCATCCCCATGTCCGCCAGCGCTTTCCAAAGCGCCTCTTCCCTCTTTGCGCCGCTACCTGCGATGTTCTGCCAGAGCCGGAAAGAAAACAGTTTGAAATTCTGAAAGACCACGGACAGCAGCCGCCAGTATTCCTCTATGTCATACGCCTGAATATCGACCCCGTTTAACCGGATCACACCTTTCTCCGGCCGGTAGAGCCGCAGCAGAAGCCGGATACAGGTGGTCTTGCCGGAACCGTTTTTTCCCACCATGGCGATATGGTCGCCCTGCGCAATCCGAAAGCTCACATCCTTAAGTGTCCACGTCTCCGTCCCCGGATACCGGAAATACACATGCTCGAAGGAAATTTCCACCACATCTGACGCAGGCAGCTCCTCTTTGCCTCTCTCGGGTTCCTCCAGCTCCAGAAATTCGTAATGCTGCCGCAGAAACGGCGCATTCCCCCGCAGATCCGCCATGCCTGCCGCCACCCGGGTAAGCCCTGTAAAAAACTGCGCCACCGCGCCGGAATACTTCACCACATTACCCACACTGATCAGTTCGCGGTAGGCGTTCACACCTGTATACAGGCAGGCAATCCCGCTCAGGAAGGTATTGACCACGGAGTTTGCCGCCTTAAAGCTGCCCTCGTCTTTCCCGATACCCTTTATAAAATCCCGGTTATCCTTCTGTATCTTCCCGAATTCCTCCTCGATCAGCTCACGCTCGTCGAAAATCCGCACTTCCTTCCCGTACTTATCATTCTGAAAAACATTCTGTCTGTAAAATCCATAAAGGCGATTCTGGGCCGTCAGCTTTCCGAACCGGGCAAAACGCTTCCGGTTATGCCGTTCCCCGTTTTTGACCGTAAGCAGCACCCCTCCGGCCGCCAATGCCAGAAAGCCGCCAAACATAAGGAGTGTCCCCACTGCGCCGCTCCCCGCGGCCAGCTTCTCCGCCGCAAACTGCCCGATATACACAAGCGCCCCCGCCACGCCAAACAATCCGGAAAGCATATCCCCCGTATGCTGGATCAGTTTCTCAAACGGGTCTCCGTGCTGAAACCTGCCCCGTTTCATATTTGCAAGCAGCTCCTGGCCCTGACCGCTCTCCAGAAGCTGATAGTCCATCCTGACCGCCTTTTCCAGCTGCTTACGTGTCTGCTCCTTCAAAAGCCGCTGCTTCGTTTTTTCCACATAGCAGCCAAGGACATGGCCGGCCGCCTCCACCACCAGAACCCCGCAGGACAGCCACAGTGCCTGCAGCAAAACCCGGGCTTCCCCCTCGCCCCTGTACAGTCCGTCCACCACGGCCGCCGAGAAATGCAGCACCACGAAAGGCCGCACCGCCAGCAGGAAATTCTCCGCCGCCAGCGCCGGAAACAGCCACGGGGAAACCTCATGGAAACTATGGAACGTCTTTTTGAAAAGCTCTCTGTCAAAAGTCATCTCGTCCGCCCTCCGTATAATACCGGCTCTGTACGTTGAACATCTCCCAATAACGCCCCCGCTTCGCCATTAGTTCCTCATGTGTGCCCTGTTCCGCGATCCGGCCGTCCTCCAGCAGAATGATCCGGTCGCAGAAACTGGTGCTGGCAAGGCGGTGAGAGATGAAGAAGGAAGTCACACCCTGCGTCATTTCGTTGTATTTCCTGTAAATATCATTTTCCGCGATCGGATCAAGAGCCGCCGTCGGTTCATCCAGGATCAGCACATCACCGCCTTTATAAAGCGCCTTGGCAAGCATCGTCTTCTGCTGCTCCCCTCCCGACATCTCCACGGCGTCTTCTCTGGCCGCCCGCTGCAGGCAGGTATCCTCTCCCGCAGGCAGGTTTCGTACCTTCTCGCCGATCCCCGCCTGTTCCAGACTCCACGATACTCTCTGTCTGTCCGTTTTGCCCCGGATATGGGAAGACACATTCTCCGCAATGCTCACCGGCAGAAGCTGGATATCCTGAAACACCACCGCCAGCCTGGCGAAATACGCCTCGTCACTGTACCCCGTGATGTCCTCTCCGTCCAAAAGGATCCTGCCGCGGTCCGGCCGGTAAAGCCCACAAAGCAGCTTCACCAGCGTAGTCTTGCCGGCACCGTTTCTGCCCACGATAGCCAGCTTCTCCCCTGCCCTGACCGTGAGGGTGATATCCCGCAGCGTATCCTCCTGCGCCCCCTCATAACAAAAACCCACATGCTCGAAAGTCAGCGAAGGCGCGCACGCGGCAGCCGTCTTCCCGGCCGCCCCATCGCTTATCGCCTCGGCATTTATTTCTTTATGGTTTATCTCTTCCTCTCTCTTCTTCGCCGTCTGCCACGCCTCCCCCAGATCCAGCCAGGCAAAATAATCGTCCAGATAAAGCCCCAGACGTTTTAACTCCCCGGCATCCCCGATCAATCCCCGCATCCAGACGGACAGCCCGGCCGCCATACCGGTCATCAACACCAGATCTCCAACCAAAATCCGCCCGGTCACCGCCAGATGGATCAGGTAATAATAGGTGACAAAATTTCTGACAAACGCCAGCAGACTCTCCCCGCTGCACACCAGCGCCCTTACGTGCGCGATCCTGTCCGTACTCCTTTTCCTGCGTTCCATACTGCTCCGGTACAATCCGGAAAACAGTCCCGCCATATCGTAAAGCCGAATCTCTCTTGCCGCCTGCAGGGATTGCCCCTCATTTTCCAGATAGTTCATCTTCCTGTCGCAGTCCACAAGCGTTTCCTTCTGCCGCTGTTCGCACCGTCTGAGCAGCACGGCAGCCAGATAACCGCCGCCGGTCGTTACCGTCACCACCGCCAGGATCGCCGGATCACACCTGCCGATGGTCAGCCCGTAGAAAAGAAGCCCGCACAGGTTGACCAGAAAAGAAACGCTCCGCAGCACCACAGACTGGCCAAAGGCATATACCGCGTTCAGTGCCCGCTGTCTGATCCGCTGCCCTGCCGCCCCTTCTACATTTGCATACGCCGTGGTCAACGTCTTTTCATCCATAGGCATTAACAGACTGTATACCAGCGTCTTGTTCTCCCACTCGGCAGTGGCCGTCACCCACTCCTTCAGGGAATTGACCCCCATCTGCAGTAAAAAAATGCTGCCGATCCCCGCCGCATACCGGCAGAGGGGATCCTGTCTCTCGATCCCCATCACCAGCGTCCGCGTCAGAAAGATCTGCAGCCATGGTAATAGTACCTGTAACGGAAGCTGCGCAGCTGAGAGCACAAGCAGCTTCCTGTTGTCTTTCCATATGGTTTGAAGAATGAAGTTAATTTTTCTGTTCATTTTGTTACCGAACCCCGTTCACACCTGAAATCATAGATTAATATAGTAAAATATTTGTTTTACTAATAATACTTCTTTCATTTTTTCCTGTCAAGTTTTCGTTATTAATACTTTTTATTTTACTGTTGACATTGTAAATTATTTATTTTACTATTTTTTTAAAAAAGGAACAGGATACATTTATGGATTACAACTTAAAACCCAAAGAATATGAAATCATGAAATTTATATGGGAAAATGCTTCGGAAGGTGTGGCATTTGGTGAGATACACAGTTATGTCAACAGTCTGGGTAAGAATGAATCCCGCCAGCGAGTTAACTGTTTTATACAGTCCCTGATGAGCAAGGGAGTCCTCTCTGCCACGGGCGAGGATCGACATAAGATCTATGTGCCGGCAGTCTCAAGGAAAGAATATGAGCAGTTAGTTGCAAACAAACTGTTAAAGCAGTTGTATGGCGGCTCACTCAGTTTATTTGTCTCTGCTTTGTCCGGTGGAGAGGGACTGTCCGATGAGGACGCCAGAGAACTCCGAAAACTGCTGCGGGAAAGGAATAAGAAAAAATGAACCTTCCTTTTGTTATGTCCATCAGCGGAAGTATCGCTTTTTTGTTATATATGGCGACAAAACCCATCGTGTATCGCGGCCTTACTGCCCACTGGCAGTACAGATTTTTGAAGGTCTGTATTCTCTTTTATCTTGTTCCCTATCAATGTTTTCAGGCGCAGTATCTTGTTCTCTGCCGATATCTGTTTGGATATGAAGGCAAAGTTCGCTCTCTGGATAATGGTCCGCTTATATTTGAGGCCAGAAATACCATCTATATAACAAACGACGGTAAAATGTACTATGAATACTGGCTTCCATTCGTGATCTGCGCAGGTATATGGCTCTGTACTGTCGCCGTATTGCTATTTCGGCAGATAAGAAAGTATTATGCCTGCCGCATGGCTTCTGCCGGTCACGCATACCAGCTCTCCTGGCTTTTAAACATTTCCCTGTAATGTTCTTCTTCCAGTAAGCTGTCGTGCGTGGAATCGCCGATTATTTTTCCGTCGCAGAAAAGCAATATGCGGTTCACCTGCTTTGCAAAACCGAGACGATGCGAAATAAAGAATACCATCTTGTCCTGCGCCACATTCATGATCAGATTATATACTTCTATTTCTGACAGAGGATCAAGGCTGGCAGTCGGTTCGTCTAAAATCCATATCCTGGCATCCTCATTGGCCATCAGGCGTGCTATTGCCAGTCTCTGCCACTGCCCTTTGGACAACCACACACCTCCGTCCTCCAGCTGGCCCAGTAATGTATCAATTCCCTTCGGCAAAGTCGATACATATTCCTCTAATCCCACCTTTTGTAACAGCGCATAAATCTCTTCCTCTGTTATCTTACAGTCCTTTCTGCCGATTTTGATATTCTCCTCAATCGTCATATGATACTGTTCAAAGTCCTGGAAAAGACATGCGATATCATGCCGCGCCACAGGAACCCGTTCCATTTCCTGTCCGTCCAGGAGAATCTGCCCGTTTTCTATTTTGTCGATCAATGATGAGAGCAATAGCGCAAACGTGGTTTTACCGCTTCCGTTTTTCCCGACGATCGCTATTTTCTCATGGAATCCGGCGGTCATGTCAATCGCTTTGACCGCATATCTCTCGGATTGCGGATAGCGATAGCTTACCTGCTTGAACTGAATGGATTCCGATATGCCTGCGTGCCGCGCATCGTCTTCTTTTTCCCATGATAACATGTCAAAATAATCCAGCACGAATCCCGCATCCTCCTGATCCTGGTGAAGATCCGACTCGATCTGCCCGAAAAGATTGACGACCTGATTGAACAGATTGAAACTCATGACCAGAAATCCCACATCGAACCGGCCATGGATCACATGATAACAGGTCACGATGATCATCGCGAAGTAGGGCAGGTTCATGATCAGGCGGCTTATCTGCATCACGATCTCATATCTTCTGTAAATTCTCATTTCCTGCCCATAGATCACATGATCCAGCGCTTCCCACTTTCGGCTCAAAAAGGAAAAAAGGCGGTTGGACTGATATTCCTGATGGGTATTCACATCCGTCGCAACGGACACAAAATATTTCTGCTGCTTTTTTAATGGCAAAACAGCGTCCCATATCGTGTAATTAGAAGCAAATACTTTATCCGAAAAATAAATCGACACGATGAGGATCCCTAAGTATAATACCATGATCATCCAATGAAACAGAAGCAGGAAATACGAAAAAACAATGGATGAAAGTATATACAACAAGTAATGATAGGTATGCTCAAACATCCTCATGATACAGTCATAGGACTTCTCATTGATGCTGTTGATCTTATTGGAAGTTGCGTAATCTTCAAAATATTCCCACTTCAGCGCGGAGACGTTTTCACAAAGCGACCGGTCAAATGCGAACCTGATCTTCAACCGAATATGCTCCAGAATTATTTTGCGTATCGTGGCGGTGACATAAATAATTCCCGTTGCGACAAGAAGCAGAAGCAGAACACGGTATTGCGGCGGCTCTCCCATTGCCACTGCCGTGATCAGATTGGTTATATAGCGCGTGGAATAAAGGCCAACGGCAACTCCTGCGGCCTCAATCCAAACGGTCAGCAGGTATATGTAATACAAAGAACCGGCATTTCTTCTGACTAATCTGTTAACGTAATATAAACCGCGAAAAATCCGAAAACGCATCCCATCCTCCTTACTGCTGATAAAGCTTCTGCTGCGCAAAAAAGAATTGACTGTAAAGCCCATTCATCTGCAGCAGTTCCTCATGTGAACCCTGTTCGACAATCTGTCCTTCCTGCATCATGTAGATCCTATCCGCAAGCCTTGCGAAGCCTATTCTATGGGATAACAAAACAGCGGTTCTTCCGTTCAGGATCGATCTCAGATTCTGCAAAAGATTTTCTTCCTCCCACGGATCAATGGCCGCCGTGGGTTCGTCAAAAATCAGAATTTCCTTAGAACCCATACAGGCACGGGCAATCGCAATACGCTGCCACTGGCCGCCGCTTAAGTCTGCTCCGTCAGCATAAAGATCCTTCCCCAATTTCGTATCCGTACCGTTCGCAAAGCCTTCCATGACATCATCTAAATTCACAATATGTATGGCCTCTGCGATCCGCGCGGCATCCTCCAGGTGCTCAACATCTCCCACACTGATATTTTCTCCGAAGCTCATCTTGTATTTGGCAAAGTCCTGATAAACATTCCCAAAATATTGATAATACTGCTCCGCATCCATATCCCTGATGTCTTTATCATTGAACAAAACCCGTCCCTCATAATCATGCAAAAGCCCGTTGATCACTTTAGACAATGTCGTTTTTCCGCTTCCGTTATAACCCAGGATGCTGATGATCTCCCCTTTTTTAATTTTCAGGCTGATGTCACGGACTGCCGGGCGGTCAGCATTCGGATAGGTGTACGACACACGGTCCACTATTATCTCATCAAATGGCTCCATCCGTTCTTCCCCGCTTACTTTTGTCACCGCCTGATCATGCTCCAGTTCTTCATAACAGTCGGCCATAGTATTTCCGAGAAAATTCTCAAACTTCTCAATGACTTCCATTTTCTCATAAATGTCTTTCGTCAAAAGATCGATCAGCTGTTTCACACTCCATTTAAGCGTGCCCACAAGCCCCGTCAAAAAGATGGCCTCTCCGGAAGAAATCTGATCAACAGAAAGTAAATATACCAGATAAAGCGCACATAAATAGGGAAATAATGCTTCTATTATGCGGACGCAATCGCCCAGAATAATGGATTTGGCTGCAAATGATAATTTTGCATGATATAAATTTTGAAAAGAGTCCTGCCACTTGTTTAGAAACCATGCTTTATTCGCCGACAGATGAATTTCTTTCGCATGTTCTCTTGTGGTGAGAAGTGATTTGAAATAATTGGCCCGACGCTCGTCAGACATATGATCGCAGTTTAACGCAATCTTCTTTTGCGTAAAATAACGATTTGACAGGGAAATCATGACCGCCATCATGATGACCGCAGCGATGATAAACCAATCAATGACCACCATGGATGCTGTCGTTAATATCAGCGTAAAAAGCGCCATCGAAAGACGCGTCAGAAGCAGCAGCGCCGTCTTACTGATCTGATCCAGCTGCCCCTCTATGAACTGCACTTCATTTAATACTTTAGAACGATAGAAAGCATCCTGCTTCGTCCGGTATATTTTAAAGAGGAACAATTTATAGTATAACGCCCGGACTCTGCGGGATGCTGCCGTCGTAAGCATATTTTCGATATTGTCCGTATTCCCAAACAATGTCATATTGACAAAAAACACCACGACCCAAAGGATCCAGGAAGAGCTGCCTTCATGATAACCGGAGACACTTTCATAGATATAACGAATGATATGCTGCCCTAATACAATAGACCCGCTCATCAAAAGTACATATAGAACAGCGATCATGCTTGTCCCGGGCGAAATGCGAAAAGTAAGTGATAGAACATTTTTCATACGTGTCAGCATAATTTCCTTGATTCCTTCTATGATTCCTTCTTTGCTTTTGTATTCATTCCTGTTATCAATTTTACAGGATTTCTCAAGGTTCTTCAAGACAGCGCTGTGAGTGTGAGCCTCTTATTCCATTACAGATACCGTTCCATGCCTTGAGATACGCCATAATATACGCCATCATCTAGCGATACCACTGCTCCTGTGCGGTGTACAGCCGCCTGTATTCCCCGTCTTTCCTGATCAAATCATAATGCGTGCCCATTTCGCAAATCTGACCGTCTTTCATCACGATGATTTTGTCAGCCATTTTACATAAACCGACTCTGTGAGATATAATGACCGCTGTCTTATCCCTGGCTATTTCGAGGAACTGCTGTAATATTTCCGTTTCAAGCAGTGGATCCAAGGCGCTTGTAGGCTCATCAAGGATGATAAGTTCGCTTGTTTTAAATAAGCCTCTTGCAATCGCAATCTTTTGCCATTGCCCGCCTGAAAGCTCTTTTCCGCCAAATTCCCGGCCTAATTGCTCATCCAGACCGCCCACTTCATTCAGCAGCGACTGCAATCCGGATGATACCAAGGACTGTTTGATCAATGTGTCATCCTGCAAATGCGCCAGATCAGAGATTGCAATGTTTTCTCTTATGGTTAAGCTGTAGGACACAAAATTCTGAGGAACAACAGAGACATAAGTGTATAAGGAACTTTTATCAATCTCCGACGACAATACGCCGTCATATCTCACTTCGCCCTGTGAAGGCGGATACATGTTCAGGATTATCTTCGATAATGTCGTCTTCCCGCTGCCATTTACCCCTAAAACAACAATCTTTTCTCCCTTATGTATTGTGAAAGAGATATTTTGCAATGCATAGCCGTCGCTGTTTGGATATGCAAAACTGACATGCGACAAAACTACACCCTGTTTGATTCCGTCAATCCTCACCGTTCCATTGCGGTCTTCCGGCAGATCAAGAAACTCAAAATAATCATTTGCAAATGCTGTTTTTTCCGGCATATTTCCTAAATCGATCAAAAAAGATTTCGCCGCTTCCTGCATCGCTTTAAACGCTGTAATGCAAGCCCCAAACACACCGATGGAAATATCACCCTTTACTGCAAAAAGGAGTGCCAGCAGTACGCTCAAGCCATAGCCCGCAATTTTTAATGTATCACAAAGCAGCATTGATTTCCCATCTTTCATGTTCTGCTGCCACAATTCTTCGTTAACTTCGTCTCTCGTCTCAGTCCACTTTTGGGCAAGGTATTCGCCAAATCCCATGACCCGCATTTCCTTGACCACCTGCTTATTGTGAAACAATCCCCAGAGATACTCCAGCCTGCGTGCTTTTTTAGCCTGCGCTTTCTTTAGTAAATAAAACTCTTTGCCCCTGAGTACTCTCGCAACGACATAAGGCAACACACTGAAAATTGAAACCGGCACCAGCCATATATTATAGAAAGCCAAAACAGAGATCGTCGAAATAACACTGATCCCACTTGTGATAAACACCGTTGACGACATATAAATCTGGCTTAAAATCTCCCGCTCCGCACAGTCTTTGGCCCGGCTCTGCAGATTCAATACTTCCGTATCCTCAAATGAAATTAAGGGAAGTTTCGCCGCTTTTTCGGAAAGCATCATATGATAATAACTTGTACATCGTTCATAAATTCCGGCGTTAATTGTAATGCTCGAAATAAACTGCAGAATATAAACTACAGCATATGTGCCAACAAACAAACTTCCGTAAAAAATGACGCTTGTTAAGGTATCACCCTCCCGGGTCAATGTATACGCCGCATCAAAAAGCCCTGCTGAAATCAGTGCCGTAACCGCCGGAAACATGCCTTGAACAAGATAATTCAATATGCCTAATATGCCTGAAAACGGAACCGCCTTTAAAGTAGATCCATATACTTTAGTCAGAATCTGAAGCACATTATACTTTTTCTTCATATCCCATCCTCCTGATTCGTATGCGCAGTACGATACCAACCGCTTTGCGCAGTAAACATAGATTCATACAGGCCTTTATGAGACATGAGTTCGCTGTGCGTACCTTTCTCAACAATAACACCGTCTTTTAATACATAAACAGCATCAGCCAATCTGGCGCTTGCAAGGCGATGAGAAATCATGATACAGCCCTTTTTGCGCAGTAAAGCAGCAAAAGCCTGATACATTTCTGTTTCAGCGATTGGGTCCAGAGAGGCAGTAGGCTCATCCAATATCACAAAGGCACTGTTTGAGAGACAAGATCTCGAAACAGCTATGCGCTGCCACTGGCCGCCTGAAAGATCAACTCCATCCTCTTCAATTTTACCTAAGTTCGCATCTAAATTATTGTGGAAGCGCTGTAATATATCAGACGATAATCCCTGCTGCAGAGCTTCAGTAATGGCTTCATCATCCGCGATCTGATCAATATCACCGAAGGCAATATTTTCTCTTAAGGATAACGAATACGTTGCATAATCCTGAAACACCACACTATACGCCTTTTTCAATTCCTCCACTGATAAATCATTAATATCAATACCATTTATCGTAATCATTCCGCTGTCCGGTTTATACAACCTGCAAAGCAGTTTTATGATCGTTGATTTGCCCGCTCCATTTTCTCCTACCAGGGAAATACGTTGGTTTGGGTAAAATTCCATGGATATCCCCTTTAGAATTTCGCTGTCCGTATGCGGGTAAGTAAAATGGACATTGTCAAAAACAATATGAGGGTTGGACAGATCCGCTTCCCTCTTTTCGTTATCTATAACCGGCAGTGCGAGAAAACGATCATAATATTTCATCATGAAGTGCTCTTGCGAAAGAGAAGAAAAGGTTCTTGATAATGTCTCGCCCAATCCCAATATTGTACCGCAGGAACCGATCAGCGATACAAACATACCAATACTGATCACAGCATTATTGATATTCCAAATAAGAGCAGTCACCACCAAACCACACCAAAGAATCGTCAATACCGTGCTGAGCGCAAAATATTTTTGAGAACGGATCGTAGTTTTTACCCTCTCATCCAAAACCTTTTTGTTCAGTGATCTCCACTTTGACAGGATATATTCGACTGCTCCAAAAATTTTCAACTCCAGTAAAGAATTTTTGGCATTCAGGAGACTGCTTAAATACCTGAGCTTCCTTTCTTGTTCTGACTGATCGTGAAACAGCGTATTCATCATGTCCATTGCTTTAAAATCCAGCCAGAGCACAGGAATGAGGATAATGAAAAAGAGGATGGAAAACCATATGGACACTTGTGCAAAAACAACGGATGTCCCCAATATTGTGATCAAAAGTGTCAAACTCTCTAAGGTGTTCAAAAAGATATTCAGAATATTTTTCTGCGGTGCTTCTCCCATGCGATTCATAACATCCGCTATATCCCTGTCTTCAAAACACCAGTAATCAACTGTAAGAAACTTTTTTACAATAATCGTTGTCAGATTTTGATTTACGCCTCTTTCTAACGATATTTTAATCAACTGGTCAAAAAAAGCGGAACTTGACAAAAAAATAAGGGAAATCAATAAACCGATAAAGATTCCGATGATATAAGACAGGCTTGCTTCTCCGGCTGTGAAACGTTCAATATTGTCAATCAGTATTTGAGTCAGATAAATACTCATTGGTGTTAAGACAGCCGTCAGTATACTTTGGAGTATTTTTAAAATTGCGGGCAGTCTTGCGCATCCCCAGATTACTGAAACAGATCTGAAAGAATTTTTAAACATGGGTTTGTTCTCCTCGCCTGTGTGCTTCAAAATAACAATTGATTTCAACATTGTTCTTTTCATTGATATGATTCATAAAAGCGTCATATAGCTGGAAACTTATTTTTCGATGTACCAGTGAAATTATGGAGATACTGATAAAAAGAAACTGTAAGATGTTCAAACTTAACCAAACATCTTACAGTCCATAATCGCTGAATTTATTTGGATACAAATATAGAGTCTCATATTGTTTTAAACGTAATGAAATCCGATTACCTGAGATAAACTCTTGATATACTTGTTGATACTTTTCTCGTGCTTGCGCCAATCCATTAAGAAGATTATATGGCAATACTTTTAACCAGACAATATCTTTTTCATAAGGGGACTCCGCATTTTCCAACAAACATCGAGACCTTATTTTTGAAACTAATAAGTTGATTTTGTTTTGATAGCTATCTCTAAATTCCTGTAAACAATTATATATTTCTAATACTTGCTTATTCTGAAAATATAAATTATTCTGTATCATACAGTCATCACGATACAAGTACGGATGTCTTTTCGTAAACACCGCCCCGAGAGAAGCAACAAAGCGTTCATAAATTAACGGCGAATCATACCCCATAAATTAGCAGATTTCAAGAATAGGTACTTTCTTAATCTTTTTGATCTTTTCTGCAATCGCTGTCTCATCCGGCAATATTCCCTCTATTCTCCTGGAGCGTTTTGGAATGTAAGCCGGACAACGGCATCATATCTTTCCTGATATTTCGGCGATGAATTATGCGCGATATGGATCACGATCCGCTCGTCGTCCGCAAGCAGCAGGTCTTCGATCAGTTCCGCATTCTGCGGGTCGAGCCCGGAAAGCACCTCGTCATAAATGACAATACTCTTGGGAAGCGTCAAACTTCTGGCCAGACCGATCCGGGCCTTTTCCCCTCCAGAAACCTGCAGGGTTTCGTTGCTGATCCTGGTATCCAGCGTATAGCCGTTTGCTGCAAAAAACTTATCCAGCTTTACTTTGCTGATAACAGCAAGCAGTTCTTCATCCGTACAGTTCCCCTTCAGATCAAGATTACGCCTGATCGTATCGTCGAAAATATAAACCTGCTGCGGCACCACCGCCGAATGATGATAAATCTCAGAAGGGGAAAGTTCCTGCTGGTCGATCCTGTCGTAATATATGTGTCCGGAACCGGGATGAAGCGTCCCCAGCAAAAGTTTTATCAGGGTAGTCTTGCCGCTGCCGCTTTCCCCAACGATCAAATATTTCCTGCCCTGCTCAAAGCAATAATTGAAGTGTTCCAGAACACTGCGCTGCTTTTCAGGATAAGCAAACGATACATCGTCAAGTCTTATACTGCATACCTTGTCCAGACGGAAATCCTCCCGGCATTTATATCCTGCCAGGATCTTCTCCGTGTTCTCAATATAGGGACGCGAAGACCGGACAGAGATCACCGCATTGATCAAACTGATCACCGGCTCACTGACTATCATCCCCAGCTGAAAGATCAATACGAACTGCGGGAAGTCGATCTTCCCCAGACGCATAAGATAAAAGGCAGCAAACAGACCGGAAAACTGTGAAAGCGTCACGCTGGCGTTCGCGATAAGCCCGCTCAGGTTAGCCAGCTTCATGATCTGTTTCTCCGCAGCAGCAGACGCCGCAAAGTGCGCATACATGCTCTCGGAAACCTGCTTCTCCCCCTCCTGGAAACGGGCAGTAAAAAACCCGCTCAGCAGGTCTTTTATCTTAACCGTCATCCCCACCAGAGTCTGCATTGACCGTTCCTGGCAAGCAGCGATCTTCTGCGGCATCAGCAGATTGTTGATAGTCAAAGGCAGCAAAAATATAAGGATGATCAGGAAACTCATCCAGTGGCAATATAACAGCAGCACCGCTATCAAGCCTATACTAAGGCCGTTCACGATTATTTTCAGCATACCTTCAAAGAGTTCCTTAGACAGGATCTGCGTATCACGCCCAATCTGATTATAATACGCCCCGCTGTCCTTTTTCTCAAACTCATCAATGGGCATGGCGTAAATGCTGTCAAATACCTGCTTACGCAATTCAAACTCACTGTCCAGCAACAGATTCGCTTTGCTGTTATCCGCAAACCAGGCAATAAACAAGGCAAGCAGCAGGAGCAGTATATTCCTGAACACTGTCGTATAGATCAAGTCATTCTCCAGAAATGCGCCCGAGAGTCCGGCCATGCTCCACGCGATCAGCGGCTGGGAAGCTGCTGCAAGCAAAGCAGTTATCATGATCCGAACGACACTGTTACCATTAAAAAAAACAGCTAGAATCCTTTTCATCTTTGTTTCCTTTCCATGGATTTCTTCAAAAGATTTTTCAAAACTATTAATACCTTATCATAATCACCTTTATCATATAAAAAATGATTTATTTGCTTAATATCCTGCGGATCATTTTCATATACATCAAAATATAATGATAAAATATTCTCCGCTATCATATGACACATCTTTACTTTCTTCCCTTCATCGCAGTATAATATATCACATAAATACCTCCTTCGATCAATCGACTCCCAAACGTAAAAAAACACATCCTAAACGTAATTGGAGAAACCAGATATGAACTATTCATGGCTATTTTATTGTGCTGTTTCAACGGTCTATATAAATGCACTCTTAACAAATATGTGTTTTGAAGAGTTGAAACTCCTTCACCGCCTTATCATATTCTCCTGCTGTACTCTTTTTTCTTTTGTCCTGCCACAGTTGATCGGCACATGGGGAAACATTATCAGTTTTACCTTTATTTTCCTTTTTATCGTATATTTGCAAAAGCATCCCTTTCTTAATGCGATAGGAATGCTTTTGAACTATATAATCGGTGTGACGCTCAATTATCTTCTCCTTATGTTCTTATATCTCGTCGGCGTAAACTCCGTCTCATTATATGAAAATATACCTTACTATTTCATGTTTAATATTTTTCAGCTTTGTATTATGCATCCTCTCACACATGCTGCCGGTAACTTTTATAGAAACCTGATCCATCTGAATATCATACCTTTTTATACGCATAAACACAATCAAAAGGTTTTACGTCTTATAGCCATAGAACTAATATTATGCGGTCTGATATTTATATTCAATGTTACTTTGGGCAATCTTATCGGATATTCCTATTCCGTTATATTGTTCAACGGTATCCTGTTTTCTCTTTTCTTCCTTTCCACCGGAGTCCTTATCTTCTGTCTCTACAAAACCATACAGGAAAACTATGAATTCCAGGCCAGAGTTGCTCACGCTGATTCACTCAGCGAATATGCCTGCAGATTGGAACACTTATATAAAGAGATCCGGTGCTTTAAACATGACTATATGAACATTCTTTCTTCCATGTATGCCTATCTGGATGAACAGCGATTCGATGAGCTGAAACAATATTTTGAAAAAACACTTCTTCCTGACGGGCGTAAACTTGCAGCAGAAGATGATCTGATCGGCAGATTAAAAAATATAGAGATTATGGAACTAAAAGGGCTTCTGTATACAAAAATACTGAGCGCAGGTGACTTTCATCTACGAGTTACTGTTGATATTCCCGAAAAAATTGCCGAAATCAATATGAAAGTTCCCGACCTGATACGGATATTGGGCATTTTCCTGGATAACGCGATTGATGCGGCTTCACAGACCTGCACTAAGGAACTCTATATTGGCATACTTCGTCATGATAACGTAGACTATCTGCATATTACCAATTCTGCTTCGTCCATTCCCAATTTGGCAGAGCTTTTTAAGGAAGGGTATTCTTCCAAAAGTGGACATGCAGGAGTCGGTTTATATGAAGTGGAAACTCTCTTAAAAAAATATCCGGAAAGTCTTTTAAATACAGAATACAACGCCGGAAGATTTACACAGATCCTTCAAATAAAGAAATCTTAGGAGGGAAGCAATATGCTGCCAATAATCATCTGCGACGATCAGACCGAGCATCGGAACTATATAAAGGAATTAGTGGAGAAATATATCCTGATAGAAGAATTGGATATGAAAATCATGTTATCTGTCGGAAATCCTCAAGCTGTTATACAGTATGTCTCCCAGGCTGCTCCGCCCTTTTTATATTTCCTTGATGTGGACTTAAAAGACGATTCCTGCTCCGGTATAACCCTGGCGCAAAAAATCCGTATGCTTGATCCCAGAGGCTTCATTGTATTTATCACTGCTCATGGCGAACTTTCCCACATGACATTTCAGTACTGCATAGAAGCCATGGATTATATCGTCAAGGACTATCCGGAAAGGATTCCGGATCGTATTAAACAATGCCTTTTTCATGCAAAAGACCTGATTTCCTCGAAAAACAATACAATACATAAAGTGATTTCTCTCACTTTCGGTGAAAAAGTACTACTGATCAAACAAGAGGATCTCTTATGCCTTCATGCTTCTCAATCAGCACATAAGATAAAAATTTACACAAACGAAGGAATATACGAGCAAAGTACTTCCCTGAAAGATATCATGCAGCAGCTTGACGACCGATTCCTTCTTTGCCACAAATCCTGGATCATCAATACCGAATACATTAAACAGGTTGATAAGAAGCGCCGGACAGTCATTTTGGCAAACAGTATGGAATGTCCTGTCTCCTTTCGGAAAATGAGCATTTTATTAAGCCGTTTATCAAATAAACACTAAAAAATAAACCAGACGAAGATTTACGAAAAAATACTGCCTGCAGGCACACCCTCTACCGCCTGGCGGATTCCTCATCCAAATATACCATCGACCCCGTAGCTCCCCGCTGCCCCTGATATTTGCCGCGGTAAGGGTGCAAAGCTGCCTGATCCATCTGCGCAAATACCAGCTGCCCTATCCTGCGGCCGGCCTGTAACTCGATGGCGCAACGGTTCGCATTAAACAGCTCCAGCGTAATCTCCCCGGAAAACCCCGGATCGACCCAGCCGGCATTTTGAATAAATAATCCCATACGGCCAAGCGAACTGCGCCCCTCCACAAACGCCGTCAGATTATCGGGCAGGCTGATATATTCCATTGTCGTTGCCAAAACAAACTGTCCCGGCAGGAGCAGATATTTATCCGCATGGATTTCCTTATATATCATTTTCTGTGAGAGTGTAAGGATTGCCGTGGAAGAATCTTCTACAACGCTGAAAGTGTCTCCGAGCCTTATGTCTACACTGGCCGGCTGGATCTGATTCTCTTGAAGCGGCGCTATGGACAGTGTCCCCTGTTTAAGTAACGAGAGGATTGTTTTATCCGATAAGATCATGGTGTTATTCCTTTCCCTATTATTACATATACCTATAATAGCTGATCATTCTTTGATATAATTAATCTCAGCCAGATTACTACCGGAAGCCGTCAGTATAACTTCTTATGCTGCATAACGTCTCCTCATTTTTATAGTTAACGACATTAGAAATTGTGCTTTCAACCCTGCAAAAGCTTTCATTCCATCTCCTCTTCTCCTTGCTGCCGCTAACAGTATACCATTTTTGGGGGCAGATATGCAATCCGTCCATTTATCATACTCAAACACCTCCCCCTGTACTTATAGTAACCGGCAAATAGTCTCTTTCCATTGTTTGTTGATTTACGTATAGAAAAAACCATCTGTCGTTTATGAATTTGATAGATTTTCAGATAGATAAATTTATAGAAGTGTGTTACGATAAATATTAGGAGAAATAACATTTCAAAATTAAAAAGCATCAGAAAGAAGAAATCCAACCAGTGAAAAGGCTGGCCGCGCGTATTTAGAAAGAGTTAATTTTTGAGAATGTGCATCTATAGTGACTACAAATAGTTTTAGAGGGTAAAATAAAAAGGGAACAATACCAGGGAAGTGTGTCTTATGGAAAATATAGAATTAAATAGAGATATTATCGAAAAAATAAAAGAGGAAACACCAGATCTTATTAGAGAATTTATGCAAAGTGATCTTGTGAAAATGATTCTGTATGGTTCATGTGCACGAGGTAATTTTAGAGAATGCTCTGATGTAGACATTGCTCTTCTTGTCAAAGGTGACCGGCGCGATTCTTGGAAATATAGTGATAAAATTGATGAAGTAGCAACAAAACTGGCATTAAAATATTTTGCAATTGTAAATTTTGTACTCCTTCCTTATGATGAATTTGAGGAAAAAAAGAGCTGGTATGGTTATTTCAAAAATATTGATAAAGAGGGGATAAAGCTGTATGGATGAAAAAGATTTTAAATCTTTGGCTCTTGTACGATTCGAGCGTGCAAAAGAATTATATATGGAAGCAAATGAATTGGTAAAAATGGATAGTTACAAATCTGCGAATAACAGGGTTTTTTATGCCATTGAAAAGTGTATTAAGGCACTCCTGTCCACACAACAGATGGATGTAGAAACACATAATGGGGCAGTATCACAGTTTAATCTTCTTTTCATACATAAAGAAAACACCGCTTTTACGAAAGATGATTATCAGAAAATTGCCAAGGCTGATCGTATAAGAAATGCTTCTGATTACGATGATTTTTATATTGTAAACAAGGCGGAAACGGAAGAACTTATTAAATTTTCGTTGGAGTTTATCAGAAAAACAGAGGAGTATATCAAGAAAAGTTTTGCAGATGGCTAATGACGTATGAATTGTTTTATAACCTTTTTATCTCGCCCTGTCATTCTATATACCGCCCAACCGGTATCTGTAAATAAAGTGTTCACAGCTTCTGTTCTCCATGGTCTGCAATTTTCCCATAATCTTTACAACTGTTTTTCCATATTTTGAAATACACCACATCGTAATTGGCACTCGCATCAAAACCCCAAATCAGAAATGCCCCCACAAACTTTTACACTTTCTTATCCCTTCCCCCTCTTGACATTTCCCGCAGATGGATACATAATTGCAAAGGTCAATCTGTTTCACCTTTTTAATAAGAAGAAACAGACTAAAAAATGCTGATTGATACGAATCCTACGAAGGAGCTGTGAATATGTACCTTGTATTTTTTCTGATATGGATCATTTTTAACGGGCAGTTTACGCTGGAGATCGCCGCCTTTGGTGTTGTGGTATCCGGGCTGATCTACTGGTTTATCTGCCGTTTCCTCGGCTACAGGCCAGGTGATGATATCCGGCTTTGCAAGAGGTTCTTTCTGCTGATTCACTATGTATTCGTTCTGGTAACGGAAATCCTGAAGGCAAATATGGCAGTTTTTAAGATGATCTACTCTTCCAGGTACGAGCTTGAACCGGTCGTCATCCATTTTAAGACGAACCTCACATCGACCTTCGCCCGAGTGCTCCTGGCCAATTCTATCACCCTGACCCCGGGCACCATCACCGTCAGCCTTAAGGATGACGAATATACCGTTCATTGTCTGGACAAGGATCTGGCGGTTGGCATAGATTCGTCTATATTCGTAGAACTACTGGAAAGAATAGAGAATGTGCATTAGTTCTTTTGTGCGCTTTCTAGCGCAAAGCGCTTCGGAATGGAGGTAAAAATGCTATACCATAATCTTTACATTACAATACTGGTCATCCTGGCCGTCATGCTTTTTCCCTGCCTGATCCGTGCCGTCAAGGGGCCGCGTATCGCTGACCGTCTTGTATCGGTCAATATGATGGGCACCATGGTCATGGTGATGATCGCCATTCTGGCGCTGATGCTGGATGAGGGATATCTGGTGGATATCTGCCTGATCTATGCCATGATCAGTTTCCTGTCCGTGGTGGTCCTGTCCAAAGTGTACATCGGAATCTATGAGGAAAAGCGGCATAAAGCGGAGCATCCGGAGGAAGATGCAGAAACGGAAGGAGGTATGTCCGATGGGAGTTTTTGAGTGGCTGCGTCTGATTGCCGGGAGTGTGTTCCTGCTGATTGGACTGGTGATCTTTTTTACGGAAATCTTCGGCGTGTTTCATTTCCGATATGTACTGAACAGAATGCACGCCACGGCCATGGGCGACACGCTGGGCATCAGCTCCTGTATGATCGGGCTGATGATCTTCTCGGGTTGGAATTACACCACCCTGAAACTGCTGCTGATCGTCGTCTTCCTGTGGCTGGCTTCCCCGGTATCTTCTCATGTGCTGGCCAGGCTGGAAGTGGCTACCAATGACAATCTGGAAGCGCACTGCACCGTCTATCCGGAATTGAAAACTTTAGAAAACGAACTGGCTGCTGCAAAATTGGAAGACTCTGCAACACAACAAGGGCATCCTGCATCGGAAGGATCTGCCACAAAGCAGAGTCATTTTGCAGATGATGTGATTTCAACAGGAGGCGATACGAAATGACCATTTTTCAATCTATACTGCTGGGCTTTCTGGTGGTGTGCGCAATCTCCGTGAGTTTTTCGCGTAACCTCTTAAATTCTATCCTGATCTATATGTCCTACAGCCTGATCATGTCCATTCTCTGGGTCTGTCTGGAATCTCCCGACCTGGCCATCACAGAGGCGGCGGTAGGCGCAGGTGTGACCAGTATCCTTTTCTTTGCTACACTTAAAAAGATTCAGGCGATCCGTATCGAGAGCGAGAAGGCGGAAACCACCGCGGCAAAAAACAACGATGCGGCGGCGCAGGGAAGGCAGGAAAACGAAGCAACGGACAGAAAGGCGGAACCGGCACATGAGTAGGCGAAAACCAAACGAAGAATATGACAAGACAATGGCCGGACGCTTTTTCGGGTGGCTCTCCGGCAGTAAGGATCCTTATCTGGGTCAGGTGGAGATGCAGGCACAGGAGGAAAAGGTGCTTCCCAGCGAGACGATCATCGAACGGATGCGGGAAGCGCAGATGCGTCGTGACAAAGTATATGATCCCGAGGCCAACACGCTGGCCCGGCTTTTCCATAAGATTTATACCGCCAGCGCCGTTTTTTTCTGTATTGCACTGGTGGGCGTCCTGCTGGTGACGGTATCGTACCTGCCGCCCAGCGGCAACCCGGATAACCCGGTCAACAACGTGGTATCCGAGCGTTACATCGAGGACGGTCTGCAGGAGACGGGCGCGCTCAACATCGTGTCCGGCATGATCCTCACCTACCGGGCTTTTGATACCTTCGGCGAGACCAATGTGCTCTTTATCGCCACCTGCTGTGTGATGATCCTGTTGATGGTGGACGACGCGATCCTTAAGAAACAGGAGGCCATGAGCGACCGCCGTTTCGAGCCGAAAAACGATGCGATCCTGCAGGGCACCGCTCTGGCGCTCACGCCGATCATCTTTATTTTCGGTATTTATATTATCTTAAACGGCCATCTGTCGCCGGGCGGCGGTTTCTCCGGCGGCGCCATCATGGGTGCGGGCCTGATCCTGTACACCAGCGCTTTCGGCTTCCACAAGACGCAGCGTTTCTTCGACGAGCACATCTATAAAATCGCGAAGATCACCGCGCTGTGCATGTACGGCCTGATCGGCACATATTTCTATGTGGCCGGGGCTAACGGTATTGAAAATCATATTCCTCTGGGCATTCCGGGGCACATACTGAGCAGCGGCATCATCCTGCCTATCAACTTCTGTGTGGGACTGGAGGTTGCCTGCACGATGTATGCTTTCTACGCATTATTCAGAAGAGGAGGGCTATAGGAGAAAATGGGACCTAATTTATTTATCAACTACGGCGAGGCAGTGGCCATGCTCCTGTTCGGAATCGGCTTCGGCAATCTGCTGCTGCAGTCCAATCTGATCAAAAAGATCATCGGTCTGAACATCATGGACACCGCTGTCTATCTCTTTCTGGCGGAAAAAGGCTATATCGCCGGGCGGGTGGCGCCTATCGTGGCGGACGGCGTGCAGGATATGGAGGCTTACATCAATCCCATTCCCAGCGGTCTGGTGCTCACCGGTATCGTAGTATCCGTGTCCGTTTCCGCCCTGATGCTGGCCCTGACGATCCGTCTGTACAGGCGTTACCACACGCTGGATCTGGACGAGATCTCCAGACAACTGAAAAAGGAGGGCCTGTAAGATGGATTTTGTACAGAACTTCCCCTGTTTTTCCATTATTCTGTGTCTGTTCGCCGGCATTCTCAGTTCCGGCCTTAAGGATAAGGCTGCCATGCGGGTCAATACATGCCTGCTCGGCATCGTGACCCTGCTCAGCGGTGCGACGCTGCTCTATACACTGCAGACAGGACAGTCTTTTGTCTATGTGATGGGAAAATTTCCTGCCCCCTGGGGCAACGAGATCCGCGCCGGGGTACTGGAAACCCTGACGGCGCTTTTTTTCTGCGTGATCATGCTGCTGTCATTGCTGGGCGGCAGGCACAAACTGTTGGAAGAAGTGGAATCGGGTAAAACTTATCTCTACTATGTGCTGACGGACCTGCTGCTGAGTTCTCTGCTGGCGCTTGTCTACACCAATGATATGTTTACGGCTTACGTTTTCGTGGAGATCAACACCATTTCCGCCTGCGGCCTGATCATGATACGGCAGAACGGGCGCACCATCGAGGCCGCCGTCCGCTATATGATCATGAGCCTGTTAGGCTCCGGTCTGCTGCTGCTGGGCCTGTGTATGCTCTACGACCTGACCGGACATCTGCTCATGAGCAACATGAAGGAATCCGTCGCCCAACTTGCCGCCACCGTCCAGTATGAGATTCCGCTGATCGTGGCGATCGTACTGATATCGGTGGGGATCTGCATCAAGAGCGCGCTGTTTCCCTTTCATGCCTGGCTGCCGGATGCTTACGGTTATTCCACCGTATCCTCCGCCGCCATTCTCTCCAGTCTGGTGTCGAAGGGATATATTTTCCTGTTGATCAAGATCATCTACCGGGTGATCGGATTCGATATCTACGGCGATACGAGAATCATCGACGTCCTGTTTGCCTTCGGGCTGATGGGCATGATCTTCGGCTCCTTAAGCGCCATCAAAGAAAATGATGTGCGCCGGATGATCGCCTACTCCTCGGTGGCACAGATCGGTTATATTTATATGGGCTTCGGCATGGGCACGGAAGCCGGCATGACCGCCAGCGTCTTTCATATTCTGTCCCACGCGGCCACGAAGTCTCTGTTATTTATCGCCGCCATCGGGCTGACGGACGTGTCCGGCGGCAGCCGCAAATTCATTGAGCTGACCGGAGCCGGCTACCGCAATAAATGGGCCGGCGCAGCTTTCACCGTGGGATCACTTTCCATGGTCGGTATGCCCCTCTTTTCCGGGTTTATCAGTAAGCTGCTGTTCGCCCAGGCCGCCGTGCAGAATCACGTGAAAATGCTGCCGGCCCTGATTGTGCTTGGCGTCAGTACGATCCTGAATGCGATCTATTTCATGAAGACAGTGATCCGGATCTATACGCCGGTGGGCTACAGCGCCTATCCGAGCATTACTTTTGTCAAAATGCGGGTCTACGCCGTCACGCTGGTGGCCTTCATTCTGTTAAACGTGATACTGGGAATCAGTTCCCAGCCCGTGGTCGATATGATCCGGCAGGGACTGGCCATGTTTTCCTGAAAAGAGGATGAAAAGAGAGAGGTGACGAGATGTATCTCATTTTATTATCCATATTTGTACCGATGGCGGCGGGCCTGTGCCTGCTGATCCTGCCTGAAAAGAATATCGTCCGGGCCAGACTGCTTTCGGCAGTGAGCATGGCTTACCTTCTGACGGCTGTGCTGGTCACGGCTGCGCTGACCAGATGCTATGATGTGAGCTATACGCTTTTCCACCTCACCGCATCGCTGCCCGTCTGCTTTCACATTGACGAGACGGGTGTGCTGTTCGCGGCTTTGACGCTGATCGTATTGTTGTGCGCGGGGTTCTTTTCTTTTGCCTATATGAAGCATGAACAGAAGGAAAAACGTTACTATGGCTTTTATCTGATCGTATTTGGGGTGCTGAACGCACTCTGCTTCGCCGGAAATCTGATCACTTTCTATCTGTTCTTCGAGATGCTGACTCTCACTTCCATGCCCCTGGTGCTGCACAACGGCAGCCGGGAAGCCATTATGGCAGGACTGAAATACCTTTTCTATTCCCTGTGCGGGGCTTATATGGCGCTGTTCGGCATCTATTTTATCTGGAAAAACAGCAGTACGCTGGCCTTTACGGCAGGCGGCGTGCTGCACATGACAACCGGCGGAAACATCAGCGGACCGGACAGCCTGCCCGGTGCAGCTGCCGGTGGAAATACGGCCATCCTACTGATCGCGGCATGCGTCTGTCTGCTGGGCTTCGGCGTCAAGGCCGGTATGTTCCCGATGCACGCCTGGCTGCCTGCCGCCCATCCCGTAGCCCCTGCTCCGGCCTCCGCCGCGCTCTCCGCGGTCATCGTCAAGGCCGGCGTCCTGGCAGTGGTACGTGTGGTCTACTATATCTTCGGCCCGGATTTCCTGCGGGGCAGCTGGGTGCAGACGGCATGGCTGACCCTTACGCTGCTCACCGTATTTATGGGTTCCATGCTGGCCTACCGGGAACCTGTATTGAAGAAAAGACTGGCCTACTCCACGGTAAGCCAGCTCTCCTATATCCTGTTCGGTCTGGCAGTGATGAATGTCACCGCCGTCACCGGCGGACTGCTGCATGTGCTGGCCCACGGTTTTATCAAAGCCGTCCTGTTCCTTGTGGCCGGCGCCATCATCTGCACCACCGGCAGGACACGGGTCGAAGAGCTGCGGGGCATCGGTAAGGAAATGCCGCTCACCATGTGGTGCTATACGATCGCCTCTCTGGGGTTGATCGGCATCCCGCCCACGGGTGGTTTTATCAGCAAATGGTATCTGGCCATAGGCAGCCTGCAGAGCAACACGCCGGCCTTTGCCGGTGCCGGTCCTGTTTTCCGCTGGCTGGGACCGGTAGTGCTGCTTGTCAGCGCCCTTTTGACGGCCGGCTACCTGCTGCCCCTCACGATCCACGGCTTTCTGCCGGGGGCAGACTACGACTACGCTCACCTGCAGAAACGGGAGCCTTCGCCGTGGATGACGGTGCCCATCGTAATACTGACAGCGTTGTCGGTTTTGCTCGGATTGTTCCCCAATCTGCTTACAGACCGGATCATGGGGTTTGTGAGCACCCTCATGTAAAAAGGAAGTCCTGCGCAATTACCTATATAAGTACAAGAATGGAGCATGATGGAGGTTTACTATGATCATACTGGTAATTTTAATTCCCATAATCGCAGGCGCGCTGGTGCCGATGCTTTCTTTTAAAAAGCGTTGGCATATGGAAGTCTTTCTGGAAAGCGCCGTCATTTTAAACAGCATTCTGGTATGGTATCTGCTGCTGCACCACTCCGACAGCACCTTTCTGCTGGCGCATTTTACAGGTGATCTTTCCATCTGTTTCAAGGTGGACGGCATGGGTATGGTATTTGCCGGTCTTGTCTCCGCGCTGTGGCCCTTCGCTACTCTGTACGCCTTTGAGTATATGACGAAAGAAGAGCATGAGAAGATCTTTTTCCTCTTCTACACGATGACTTACGGCATTACGCTGGGTATCGCGCTGTCGGCGAACCTGCTGACCATGTACTTCTTCTACGAACTGCTGACGCTGGTGACGGTGCCGCTTGTCATGCACACGCTGACAAGAGAGGCCATTCTGGCCAGCCGAAAATACCTGTACTATTCGCTGGGCGGCGCGGCTTTTGCTTTTATCGGCCTGATCATGATCATTATCTACGGCACTACCACCGATTTTATTCTGGGCGGCGTGCTTGACCTGACTAAGATCGGCGGCCGTACCAACGTCCTGCTGTTCGTCTACGTGATGGCTTTCCTGGGATTCGGCGTCAAGGCCGCCGTGTTCCCTTTTAATTCCTGGCTGCCGCAGGCGGGTGTGGCTCCCACCCCGGTCACTGCGCTTCTGCACGCTGTTGCCGTGGTCAAATCGGGCGCTTTTGCCATTATCCGGCTGACCTATTACAGTTTCGGCGTGGACTTCCTGAAAGGCACCTGGGCGCAGACCACCGTCATGCTGGTGGTCATGTTTACCATCGTGTACGGCTGCAGCCGGGCCGTCAAGGAAACCCACCTGAAAAGGCGTCTGGCCTATTCCACCATCAGCAACCTGTCCTACATCCTGTTCGGCGTCACCATCATGACACCCTTAGGGCTGGTGGGCGCGCTGACCCATTTGATCTTCCATGCGGTGATCAAGATCTGCTCCTTCTTCTGTGCGGGAGCCATCATCCACCAGACAGAGAAGCAGTACGTACATGAACTGGACGGCATGGGGTACAGGATGCCCTGCGTATTCGGCATCTTCACCGTGTCTGCGCTGGCGCTGATGGGAGTACCGGGACTGGCCGGCTTTATCAGCAAGTGGAATCTGGCTTCCGCTGCCGCAGACAGCGGCAATCCGGTGGCTTACTTCGGGATTGCCTGTCTGTTAATATCTGCTCTGCTGACTGCCATCTACATGCTGACCATTGTGGTGCGGGCCTTTTTCCCGGGGAAGGATTTCGACGATTCTTCCATAAAGGAGTTCAAAGATCCTAACTGGAAAATGCTCCTGCCGCTGTTTGTATTTGTATTTTTTATCATTGCATTCGGATTGTATTCCCAGCCGCTCACGGATTTCTTCCGGGATGTGGCGGCCGGGTTGTATACGTTCTAAGGAACCGCGAAAATTCTGATCATAGAACGCAGCGTTTCACAGATTCACATAGATTCAGAAAGGCATTTTATTATGAGCACAACAATCAATCTTCTTCTCTATACCGCAGTCTTCGGCCCCATGGCCGCCGGGATCCTCAGCTATCTGCTGGGACGCTTCCAAAAAGACCTGCGCAGCCGGTTTGCCAATCTGGTAACGGGGCTTACTTTCGGACTCTTCCTGTATCTGTTCTGGCAGATGCTGACGTTTGGGCAGAACGGTTCCGCCATGCTTCCTGTACGGGCAGATATCCCTGAAATCTGCGGCATGGGACTGCATTTTACATTGGACGGCTTCCGTGCCCTGTATGGCATGATCGCTGCTTTTATGTGGTTTATGAGCACCCTTTTTTCCAGGGAATATTTAAGTCATTATCATAACCGCAACCGCTATTATCTGTTTCTGCTGGTGACGCTGGGGGCGACGGAGGGCGTCTTCCTCTCGGCTGATTTCTATACCACTTTCATCTTCTTCGAGATCATGTCCCTCACCTCTTATGTGTGGGTGGCACACGACGAGAAGCGGGAAGCGCTGCGGGCTGCCGGAACTTACCTCGCCGTGGCAGTGATCGGCGGGCTGGTCATGTTGATGGGCATCTTCCTGCTCTATGACGTGACGGGGACGCTTTTCTTCGACGATTTGACCGGTCTCTACAGCGCTTACGGAACTGCTGCCAACGACCTGCAGACCGCAGCTGTCACACAAAAATGGGGCGCCGGAACGGCCGGCGCTTCCTCCGCCATGACACAGCTGTGGATCGCCGGATTCTGCCTGCTCTTTGGTTTCGGAGCCAAGGCCGGTGCTTTTCCTCTCCATATCTGGCTGCCCAAAGCGCATCCGGTGGCTCCCGCTCCGGCTTCCGCTCTCCTGTCCGGAATTCTGACCAAAGCAGGGATGTACGGTATCCTGATCCTGACCGCTTATCTTTTTCTCGGCAACACGGCCTGGAGCAATATGATCCTGCTGCTGGGCGTCTGTACGATGGTGGTAGGTGCGGTGCTGGCGCTCTTCTCCGTCGATCTGAAAAGGACGCTGGCATGTTCCTCCGTCTCCCAGATCGGATTTATTCTGGTAGGCGTCGGCATGTCCGGACTGATGGGAGCGGAAAATCTGATCGCTGTGCGCGGCAGTCTGCTTCATATGGTCAATCACTCTCTGATCAAGCTGACGCTGTTTATGGCGGCAGGTGTGGTCTACATGAATGTGCACATGCTGGATCTCAATGCCCTGCGCGGTTTTGGCCGCAAAAAACCGCTGCTTCATTATATCTTCCTGATGGGGGCGCTGGGAATTGGCGGTGTACCTCTTTGGAACGGCTATATCAGCAAGACTCTGATTCATGAGAGTATCGTGGAATATACCGAACTGGTCAGAAACGGCAGTATTGCCGCTGTGGCCAGCATGTCCGCTCTGGCAGGCACGGGTACCCTGTTCAGCGCGGGCACGCTGCAGTGGATCGAATGGGCCTTTCTTATCAGCGGCGGCCTGACCGTGGCTTATATGACAAAACTCTATGTGGCTCTTTTTGTGGAAAAAAACACGGATGCTGCCGTGCAGGAAAAATATGACACGCTAAACGGAAAGTATATGAATAAGGTCAGCGCTGCCGCATTGACGATCAGCGCGTCCCTGCTGCCGCTGATGGGCTTTTTCCCTTATGCTGTCATGGACAGACTCTCTCAAATGGGGCAGGGCTTTATGAATGTGGAAGAAACGGAGCTGACGGTTTCCTACTTCTCCGTGACGAACCTGAAAGGCGCTGCCATCTCGCTGGTTATCGGTGCGGTGGTATACGCAGTCGTCGTCAGATTGTGGATGATGCGCCCTGTCGAAACGACACGTACCGTCAATACTGTCAAGAATCCTGAGGACGCAAAAGAGAGTACGCCAAAAGGACAGGATCGAAATCCGCGCCGGAAGTACGTCAACCGCTGGAACAGCTATCTTGATCTGGAAGACCGCCTCTACCGGCCGCTGCTGCTGCAGATACTGCCCTTCCTGTGCGGTATGGTCTGCCGGGTACTGGACAGCCTGGTGGATACCGTCGTGGTGCTGCTGCGCAAAACCGTCTATCGGGACAGCAGACTGCCGCAGGAACTGCCGGAAGGAACCGCATTCACCCACCTGTGCGCCTGCATCGCTTCCACGTTCCAGCAGATCGGCAATCTGACTTACCGCAGGAAACGCCCTGCCCACGTGGATTATGACCATAAGTTCGCCATGATCCACGAAGAATGGGCCGAAAACAGCACGATGATCGCGCGAAGCATGTCGTTCGGACTGCTGCTGTTCTGTATCGGGCTGATCCTGATGATCGCGTATCTGTTTGTAATGGATATTTTCTAATGCGAATACCCGGGAAGACATACATTCCCGGGTATCTGCCCTCTGCTGACGTGCCGGATCATGCGGACCTCCTCCGGGATCCTATTTACCGGGCGCAGGGTAAGCTTTTCTTCCGTTTTCTGCTTTTTCCGACAAAAAATACAATCATCGCTGTTGCTGCAAGAACCGTCGGGATTCCGTAAACCAGATACGCCTGCAGTCTCCGGTCCTGAATGCAGACTGCAATCTCCGCCTCCGTCCCTTCCACCGTGAAAAGATGATAGATCCCCATAAGCTCCGTGTCCATCTGCAGCCACGTTCCATCATTCTGCTTTCTGTAGACAGAAACGCCCTCTGTCTCACCCTGTGGTGCCTGATAACGGATCTGGTGCTGCTCATTTCCATCCTCCGGGATTGTGATGTGCCAGCATTCCGTCACATCTTCAAGCGTAGTCTTCTCAACCGCATTCCCTGCGTCCGCAATCACCAGCTCCGCCTCCTGTTTAAACATACCGTCCGCCAGCAGGATCGACTGCCCGTTCTCACGAGTCTGCGCGGAAGCCAGCGTGGTCAGATAACGTACATACTCGGCCGTCACATCTTCGTCATATAAGATCCCCGGAATCTCTCTGATATCCCAGTCCGCATAGAACCCTTCCCTGGCCGGAATATCCGGATACAATTTTGCTGACACATCACTTTTATACGGACACTGGAGACGTTTCACCTCCTCCTCATCTGCATAAAAGACTACCGACATCATCTGGAATCTGGCCGGCAGGCCCGGGATGGCAAGCAGGTCTTCATAGCTCACCGGCTCCGCCTTACCGCTGTAGCTGATGCGGTCAATTCCTGCAATCTCCTCCGAAACAAAACGGTTATTGGCCACAATCCCGCTGTGATCCACATCTCCTGCTATCGCTCCGTAAAAAGAAGTCGCATCCTGCACCCGCACCATGGCACAACAGTTTTCCATACTGGAACCAAAACCGGCAATCCCCGCCGCATACGTTTCGCCTGACACGGTACACTTGGCATAGCCGTCTGCGATATGGGAGAGCGACTTTCCGGCGATGCCTCCCACATAACTACCGGCCGTGCTGCTGATCCTGCCGTAATTCTCGCAGCGCAGGACAGTGCCCATCTCCTGTAAGCCGGCAATCCCGCCCGCATAACTTTTCTGCGCCGTTACATTACCCTCATTGACATTATTTCTGAGGACACATCTGGTCAGAAATGTGGAGTTTAATCTGGCATTATCAATCCCTGTCACATCGCCTTCCAGATCAAAATCATATTCGATCGCCATCGTCCCCGCAATGCCGGACACATTCAGATCTCCCTGCACCATCCCTCTGTTGGTGCAGTCTGCGATCGTCGCCTCGGTGCTGCTCTCGGCATCCTCCTGAGAAGTATCCTCATAGACCGCCGCATAATCCATATCCAGCACACCGTCAATGGCATCCGTATACAGCCGCATGATCATACTGAACTGGTCATTGATCGCCGCCAGGTCATCCAGCATCACATCACTGCCGGATGACATTTCCTGATTCAGCTGGCCCATATTTTCGGAAAGGCCCTGCAGATTGGTATTCAGGCTGCCTGCTCTGCTTCGATATTCACTTCCCAGCTGCGGCATCTGAAGATCCGGCATACCATTGACGGTGTCAAAAAGACTCTTCACTTCACCGCCGGCAGATGCCAGATTGCCCATGGCGTCCTCCACGGACCCCACCGCAGTTTTCAACCTGCCGCGGGCCTCCTCCGACATCTTCTCCCCGGCTGTCAGCACGATGGAAGACATCGTCTGCAGGTACTCCCTCATGTCCTGCTGATAACCGGAAGATGCCGGATGCGCCGCCATATACTTTTCCTCGGCATAACTTCCTGCATCCGCTTTGATTTTGGCCGCGTTGACAGGCTCCGCCATTTCTTTTGCCACATCTTGAAGCAGTTGTCTGTCCAGTTCGCCCTGTTCTCCACCCTCCTGCGGAAAAGGTGTGGTCGTCTCTGTTCCGCCTGCATCTTTACTGTAATGCACCCAGCCATCAATGCCTATATAGTTTCTATAATCACCTTTATTGGCATCCCATGTCCAATCTGCCTGCACAATGCTCTGCATAAGAGGCCGCAGGTCCTTTTCGCTTACGCTTCTGACATCTGCTGCGTCAACACTGCCTGTGCCTGTTCCGCCAGGGCTGTCTGGAGTAGCTTCATTGTCAGCTGCCGCAGGACTGTCTGAAACATCGCCATTATCAGGTGCCGCGGAGTTGTTTGAAATGTCCTCTTTGTCAGATGACACAGAATTGTCTGGGTCATCCCCGCTGTCAGGTGCTGCGGAGCTGTCTGAGGTGTCCCCATTGTCAGGTGCAGCGGAACTGTCTGTATCATCCTCATTGCCGGGTGCCGCGGAGCTGTCTGTATCATCGCCATCATCAGGTGTCGCAGAGCTGTCTCCGCTTTCTCCATCACCAATACTATGGTCAGAATCTTCGTTGCCAGCATTAGTACGATTAGTATGATCAGCACTTTCATCGTCTGCAGCATCGGCATGATCTATGCTCCCAGCGGCCACAGCATCGACATGATCAACACTTTTGTAGTTTGAACTGCCGGTACTGTCATGCTTCGTATTTTCAGGCCTTCCCACATCCGTATTGACATAAAGCGTAAATCCTGCACTTCTTGCATAATTGCCATTTTCAGAGCGCACCTTATCAATATAATAATTCCGGTATGCTTCCAGCGCTCTGGCATAGTCCTCCGCATACTGCTTCGATGCGTTCTCCATCCCCGTTCTGGCTTCCTCGTAGCGCGCTTTTTCCTCCCCGGTCATATACTGGTAAATATCCAGCGCATCCACCGTATCCCCCAGCTGCTGTGCCGCATCTCTTACATTGCCCGCGGCATTTCTTGTCTGGTCAATAAAACCGCCGTTTTTGCCGGTCTCATCCATGATATAGTCCACGCGGCCCATCAGGTCATTGGCGGAACTGACCATGCCGTCCGTCCACTCTATCGTCCTGTCAGCCAGCACTCCGGTGTCGTCCAGCGCTTTGTCCACAAAATCCTGTATCACCGTCAATCTGGCAGAAACGGTGTCAGACTCCGCTCCCGCATCCTCCAGCATCCTGCCCGTCAGATCATGCAGCTTGTCGATATTTTCGGACAACTGATACGCGATATCCTCCGAAAGATCCACCGCAATGTACGGCTCGGTCTGGCCCGCGATACCGCCTACATCTTTCCGGCCGTATACGGTTCCCGCATTTTCACATGCATAGACATAGCCTGACTGACGCCCCGCGATGCCGCCCGTATTATAGCCCACATGCTCATAACCGATCGTGCCGCTGTTGCTGCAGTACTGTATGATTCCGGTAGAAAGGCCCGCAATTCCACCGGAATCAATGGTATTATTGAGTACCGACGCTTTCTCCGCTTTCCCGTCACCGCTTTCCTGCTCCAGCAGCCCGGAAGCATACTGCTCCAGATTGATATCTTCCAGCGATTTGCCCTTATCCTCATTGGAAACATTCACATCCGCTTCATTGACACAGCCGGCAATATTCCCCGTGTTTTCACCGGCAATGCCGCCCGTATAATGCGTTCCCCTGACCGTACCGCCGGCCATACAGTCGATCAGAATACCGCTTTGCCCGTTAAATCCGGTGATGCCTCCCACATAATCGCTGCCCTCCACTACACCTTCAAAGCTGCAGCTTATGATAATGCCGCTGTTATCACCCACAATGCCGCCAGTCACCATAGCCTTGCCCGACGGTCTCACACTCCCCTGCACCTTAAGATTGGCGATCACCGCCGACTGCTGTGTATAACAGAACAAGCCCGTATAAGAAAGCGGCTCCCTGATCACCAGACCGCTCACCGTATGCCCCTGCCCGTCGAAATAACCGCCGAAAGTAGGGATGGAAACGAATGTGCTGTCCGAAAGGTCGATATCCTTTGTCAGATAGACTTTTTTATTCACAGACCACGTATCCAGCCGGCAGTTACAGGAAAATTTCTCCATATCCTCCGCAGAATCCAGATAGATTTCCTCCCACTCCGTGTCTTCATCATCGTAGGCCGCCATAATATTGTCAGCGTCCTCAATCGAAGTAATCTCCGCCGGCTCCTCTGCCGCCGCACTCATTACCGGCAGCACGGCAAGCATTCCTGCTGACATAAGCGCAGCCACCCGTCTTTTACCTGTCTTCTTACGCATCTGCTTTCACCTCCCTGCTCTCCAGTTCCGACCGCAAAACCGTCGTCATGTTGCGGTATTCCTCCTCCGTCAACTGCGTCACATCTCCGGCTTCCACGTAAGCGCTCACATTGCCGCGCACAATGGCATTCATCGTACCGGTCACGGTCCCCTCGATCCGTCCGCGCACCAGGCCGTCCACCTTCACAAGACCCGCAGCATTCTTCGTGCGGATCGGCATATTCATGACAAAAGCCGTCTTCTCGATGATCGTATCGCCCACCAGAAGAATCTGCGGCAGCACGAACATTGTGATAAAAATAGAGATCAAGGTTCCACGCCCCAGGCATTTGCCGATTCCGAAGATTGCCACATCCGAAGTCAGCTTCCCGATCAGCACGCCGGACACTGCCAGCATCGTACCCGAGGTAACAATGGTCGGAAATGACAGGTTCATCGTGTCCATGATGGACTGCCGCCGTCCCATCGTCCTGCGCAGTTCCGTATAACGGCTGGCAATGACGATCGCATAGTCGATATTGGCGCCCATCTGGATCGAGCTGACGATCAGATAACCCATGAAGAAAAGATTCTCGTGCGCCATGGCCGGCACGGAAAAGTTGATCCAGATACTTCCCTGAATGACCGCGATCAGCAATACCGGCATCCCCGCCGACTTGAATGTGAACAGCAGCACCACCAGTACCACGAGAATAGACACCACATTCACCACGATATTATCCCGTGAAAAAGTCTTCTGCAGATCATACTGGCTCACCGACTCACCGCATACAAGCACCCCGCCGTCGTAATAACGCCCGGCAATCTCATGCATTTTATCTAAGAAGGCAAAAGTCTCCGCACTCTCCTCCGGCAGCGTCAAATACACCAGCATACGACTGTAATGCTCTCCCTGCAGCTGATTCTTCGCAAAGTTCATCTGCCTGTAGGCATCATCCAACGTCTCCTGCAGTTCATCCTCCAGCGTCACATAGCCTTCCTCCACCTCCTCATAGACGAACAGAAACATCTCGATCAAAGGCACCTGATAATCCGCCAGCCCGTTGACCACCTTCGCATAGTCCTCATCATTCACCGCGTAAGCCGCATAGACCAGCTCCGCCACCTCATAGTCCAGATCAATCAGCTCCGAAAACTGCCGGGGCGTCAGCTTATCCGTCAGATGATATCCGTCCAGCGCCTCGATGTTGGCAAGCCCCATCGTGTAATCCACCTCGGGACAGGTATCCAGATCCTGCAAAAGCGCCTTTTCCTTCTCGTAATCCCCTGCCGGCACGATCAGCGCCACCATGTTGGAAGCGCCAAAATTGTCTTCCTGCATTTCCTCCGCCTTCTGCACCCTGTTCTGCAGCGGCGGCGTGACCGTGCTGTAACCGAACACATAGGGACAGTTCTTGGAAACCAGATACGCCGCAATGATGGCCACCAGAAAAAGCGGCGCCACAACATAGCGGGAGGCGTAGGCGAACCTGCCGACCATCGGAATGTCCGGAATAAAATTCCGGTGTTTCGTCTTTTCCATAAGATTGGAAAAAAGCATGATCACCCCCGGCATCAGTAAAAACACCGCACACAGGCTCAAAATGATCGCCTTGATCAGCACAATACCCATATCGGGACCCATCTTATACTGCATAAAAGTCATGGCGATCAGACCGCCGATAGTGGTCAGGGAACTGCCCGCGATCTCCGGAATCGCCTTGCTGAGCGCGATGATCACCGCCTCCCTAGCGGGAAGCGACGCGTGCTCCTCTTTATAACGGTTCAGAAAGATAACCGCATAGTCCACCGACAGCGCAAGCTGCAGCACGATGGTCACGGAATTCGATACAAAGGAGATCGTGCCAAAGAGGAAATTCGTGCCCATATTGATGATCGCGGCCGACAGGAACGTGATCAAAAGCACCGGAATCTCCGCATAGGCCTGCGTCGTCAAAAGCAGCACCGACACGACGACAACAGCCACCAGTACCGTGATCGTATTCATCTCCTGCCCGATCAGCTCCGACTGCGTATCCCCCAGGCTGGTGGTCAGATAATAGTCACAGCCTTCCAGACAGGCCTTCACGGCGTCAAGCGCCTCCAGACAGGCTTTCTCCTTCTCGTCGTGATCAAACGTTACCGCATAATAAGCGGAACCATTCGTATAATGCTCCTCCGTATCATCAAACTCCACCGAAAAGACCCCCGGCAGCTGCTCCAGCCGTCCGCAGATCTCCTCCGCCTGCCCGTAAGAAACATTCGCCACCATCACGCTGCAGGTTCCATATGTAATAAACTCCTCCTCCATCAGATCCAGCCCCTGCCTGGTCTCCGTGGTCCCCGGCAGATAATGGGCCATCGAATTCTCCACCCCGACCCAGTTTCTCGATATGACAGAAAAAATAATCAGGAGTCCGAAGAGCAGGAAAAAGAGATTTCGCTTATCTACTATAAACCCGCATATTTTCAGCATCGCCTGATTATTGTTCTTGTTCGTATTCAGTTCTTTGTCCATATGCAAGCGCCTCCTTCACTTATAGTAAACGACATAACAAATTTCTGTTCCCGACTCTTACAGGAGCCATATACGAAAGCTCCTGCACGGCCGAAAATGAAATTTCTAATGTCGTTTTCTATAAGAAGGAATTATAGCACTGCAAATGTAGCGTATCAATGATAAAAGAGCCTGGAGAGATATACAATTTGTCAATATTGTATATCTGGGGTTTTCACATCTTTGCCTCAAACTCCGCTATACTGGAGGCGGAAGCCGCACATCTGATCCATCTGCTCAAAACCGCCAGATCCGTCTCCTGGTCGATACGCTGTACAATTCTTGCCGGAATCTTCCCCACTTCCTCCAGAAGTTCCAGAATAACTTCTATCTTCCCCTCTATCTTGCCTTCCTGTCTAATCCTGTCCGTGATTTCACACATCTCAATCACCCCTTTCTCCTGGTGTTTGTAAAAACGGACCCGCTCCACAATCCGCGGAAAATACTCTGTCTGGTAATACGGATCCGAATCTTTCAGATAGCGCAGAAGTTCATTGATCCGTTCATCTGATGTTGGATATCTTAAATTAAAAAATCTCTCGTGTATTCCATTATCTACACCCACTCCAACTGTACGTCCACTTCCCTGCAGCTTTCTGACTGTCTGGTAAAATCCCTTCCCGCCACCGATAAAATCGGTCTTCGTAATATACAGCACAGTCACAACAGGCAATTCATCATATTCTGTCCCCTTCTCCAGAATGCTGACATCAACGCAGGACGTGTAATAGCGGATTCTTCTGAACGGAGCAGGTTCGCCGTACATCTGCAGTTCAATACAAATAATATCTCCCGTGACCGTCTCTGCCAGAATGTCAAGCTGTACCGAATGACTCTCCAGATTCCTTATTACATACTGCGTCTTCACATCCTTGAGCCGCAGTCCGTTATCCTGCATCAGAATCTGACATAATTCCTGACAGGCTTCCAGATCCTCGAACACCTTTCCGGCAAACAGATCACTTGTCAGATTAAATGAATGTACCTGTGCCTTTCTCTCCTCATTCGTTTCTATGATTGCTTTTCCTCCCATCCAGGGCCTCCTTAATAAATTTCTTGCAGGCCCTCTCATTTCAGGGATAAAAAAGATACTATAACAATCAAATTTTTCCTTATGACAGTCCTGCCAAACAAATGTGAATCCTCGGCGGAACTGCCTGATCACGCATGTGACGCTGTCCAAAAACATATTTAAAAATATGTCCGGACGATCATTCAATATAACCTGATATGCGCATTAAAGAATCAAGATTTGTTTTGATAAGATGAGTATAGCATACAGGCGAACAGAATGCAACGTATTTTTCAAATAAAAATAAACGAAATTTCGTTTATTATCTATTCTATGCTTTCTTCTTATTTCTCGATTTTGCTGGTAAGATCTCTGTTATAGCAGTCCGGCCATATCGGCCCGGCTCCTGAATACTTTACAAAGTCATAATAACCTGTCATACTGTCATAAAAAGATGTCCTATGCATTCAGAAACAGCTTAAAACGCTCCAGGTCTATTGGCGTTACGATCCTGATATTCTCCTCTTCACCTGGTATCATTGCAACATCCATCCCTGCCAGAACAGCCGGCTCAGCACAGTCAAGTATCCTGTCAAGTCCGTCCGGCTCCAGCTTCCGGTTAGCCCGATAATATTTCCCCAGATGAAACGCTGCAGGCGTCTGTTCTTTATAGGTCATACCGCTCTCATAAAAAGAAGCAATACACCCGTCTTTTTGCAGATAAATCATCTCCTTCTCGGGGAGCATACAAACCCCGCCGCCATGTTTTTCACAGGCTTTCAGACAAGCCGAGATCAAAGTCCTGGATACCAGCGGCCTTGTCGCATCGTGAATCATAATGATATCTCTTTTGTCAGCAGACGGCACTATTGTCTTTAACCCATTAAAAACCGAACGCTGCCTGTTGGGACCGGGTTTTGAAAACCCGCTGAATTTTCTCAAGGCAGCCTCCGGCATCTGTTCATATATTCTTTCACGCCACTCTTCATCGGCGACTATCTGGATCGCGTCAATCTGGGGATGCACACTGATCGCTTCAAGGCAATGCGTAATGATCATTTTCCCCCGCACTGATACGAACGGTTTCGGCCTGCCGCGCATAAGACGCTCTCCTGTTCCTCCGGCAAGTATCAATGCTATGTTCATGGTATCTCCTCCGTATTTTTTATAAACTGATGAATTTTTGACCGTATCTTATTTGTTTTGTTGTGAGAAGTATAGCATATATTCGTTGCAGATGCAATTAACCTGTTTACTTTAAAATTTTATAAGTTCATCTGTTCCAAGCAGGCAACTGTCTTGCACAGGCCTTCACGTATATGCGTCTGCGGCTGCCAGCCAAGTTCTGTGATCTTCTCAGTATCCAGAAGCGCTTTTGTAGCTGTAGAATACCCGGCCTGTTCTACAGCATCCGGCAGATCAAAAACAACCTCCACGCCATGGTCTTCTGCCAGCCATGCTGCAAGATCACGTAGCGTTATCTCCGATTCCATATCCGCAACATTATATGCCTGTCTGTTCTTACCTTTCAACAATACCGACAGAACCGCCATAGCAGCATCCACTACATATGTATAAGAATACAGCTGCGTCCCGGCACTTTTTAACACAATGTCCTCCCCTGCTGCTGCCTTCTTAATAAATTGAGCTATCGCTTTAGAATCGGACAAAAGCATCGTAGGTCCATATACCCTGCTCAGACGCGGAATGACAAAATCCAGACAATAGGTCTGGGCATAGGCATTGCACAAAGTTTCACCAACCCGCTTGCTCTCTGGATATCCTGCCCGCAACGTATTACAATCAATATATCCCAGATAATCTTCTTCAAATCTGTCTGTATCCCCCCTGTTTTCACCATAAATTTCAACTGATGAAAGGAAACAGAAACGTTCTGCCTGATGAGAAACGGCATAATCCAACAGGTTTTTCGTCCCAATGACGTTAGAAGCAATCGTCCCGACTGCATCCTGTGAATACTGCTGCGGGTGTGTGTTGCTCGCCGCATGAATAATATACTCTGCCCGTCCGCACTCCGGTACTTCGACATTGACATCACAGGGAACATAACGCAACGTATCCTTTGACCAGTGCTCTCCCAGCCTCTGTCTTGCACTTTCTTCGTTTCTACTGAGTGCGATGATTCGAACCTGCTGTTCTTTCGGACAGTCATCGTTGTACTGCATGAGTAAATCTATAATACATTTACCAATCATACCGGTAGCACCGGACAACAAAATTGTCCTGCCCGCCAGTTGTCCCAATAATTGATTTCTCGCTGCAATATTTTGCACATCTTTCTTGTATATATTCATTAGTCAGATTCCTTTACTCTTCACAATCAATACAGATATTACTACAGAAAAAATATTTACATACGGCAATCCAGATATCATGTCAACCAGATTTTTCCAGCGTATGCAATCTTCCATCTCTCGCGGTTTTTCAGAAAATATATCGTCGTCAAATTCTCTCCAAGATAACCTGCAAAGCGGTCTGCACGCTCCCATCCTTTCGGTGTAACAAGTTCTTCCGTCCGTTCCAGGACTCTGAAAAGAAAACTGCAGTATTCATCAAACACTTCTGCTTTTGCGATCAACATATTGAAATTAAAAAAATACCGTTCATCATTTGTAACATTCTTCTCATAAGCTTCCAAATATGCAGGCTCCAGCTCTCCCAACGCCTGCAACATAGCCTTCCAGTCACTTTCTTTAATATAACGGCTATGCTGCGAGGAAATATCTGGATAATGAACCGATGGATAAGGCAGTATGACATCCCATTCCGTATCACAACACAGCAACGCGCGCATCTGCTCCACGTCAATATCAAAGAGACGTCTGTAATGGCAAATGCCTTTATAGTGGTCATCGCTGTGTCTCCACGCATAATAAGATGCAGTCAGCTCACAATAATTACGGTTTTTGGTGGATATGTTCTCACCACTGTTGTCCTGTAAGTCACAAATAATCTGTTCCGTCAGCGAAGCCCCTACCTGAACAGGACATATATAAGCCGGTATAATAGACTGGCTTTGGACCGGTCTGTCCATATGCGATTTCGCCTGGTAAACATGTACGGTGTCTGAGAGCATCTCTTTTTCGGGCAATGTCAATGCTTTTTCTGACGCTTTTTGTCCCGCAAGAATCCCTCTTATGGTGCGATGTCCCGGTATCTTCCTGAAATATTCTTCCATCAATTCATTTTCCCGTTCATTTGTAAACAGAAAAATCCTCTCGTCCTCAATCTGTAATTCCCGCAACGCTCTCACAATGGCCTCATGGTGTACTTCCGGTGCTGCTACAACATACTTTTCGGGAATCTCGCCTTCCTCTTTCCATTCTGACAATGTCTTGACCGGAATGCCGTTTATTTCCCGATACTGTCCAAAGCCCGCGTTGCCCCTTGCACTGTCTAAACCTTTCTGCTCCGGATCCGACGGATCGGATACGAGAAAAAAGAGCGGAGAATAACCGTATAAGGCCTGCAGGGCATCATAAACACTCGTTGCTACAATTCCTGCACCGTAAATACAAAAAGAACAGTCTGATAAATACTGCTGGAGTATATTGTATTCTTGTTTATCTCGTATGTTTTTCACATTTTATCCTCGAATTCTGTTGTACGGGTACAGAAAATGCATATTTGATATATTTCCCTGTTCTTCCTCTGCATGATCCAAATGGAGGTGTTCTTTATTAAAACAAATTCATAAAACCACTTATCACTCCATAGGTATCTATTCTTCTCGCTTCCAACAAAGAAATCACATCTTTCTGATAAATTCCAACTACCGTAATTATGACCAGATCTCCGTCCTGAATCTGATAATCTTCAATCGACAAAACCGGAATATCCTGTAGTTTGTCCGGATTATCCTTTCGGTTTGTTACCAATATGCCAGCAACCTTCTCTGCCAGACCACATTTTCCTAAGAACTGCAAAAAATCACTGCAGGCTTTTCCGGCACCATATGGATATATTTTTTTGCATGTTTCAAGTTTACGAACCAGTTCTTCTTTTCGCAGGGCTTCCAGCTCTTTCACACTTTCGAGAACCATTCTCAATGGTTTTATCAAACACCCTGTATCTACTCCATTCGCCTGAATAAACTGATCTATTCTCAGCAAAAGGGCAAGACTCTTAGCATTCAAATTATGGCAAATAACATCTGCATATTCATATTCTATGCGTTTTATCGTATGTATAAAAAGTTTCATCAAATTATGCTCAATTGCAAACTGTAAATTATCTAATAATCCAGATAAGAGATCAACCACATTATTTTCATGAAAACGAGACATCACATTAGGAGCACGATAAACGTATAAAGCTTTGTCAATAAAACAAAATTTTCCTGCCGCGCACATTGCCCTGACCAAAAAGACTGGATCCTGAAAACGACGATATAATGGGAATCTTAATTTGTTATCATGAATTAATTTCCTTTCAAATATAAATCCACAATATCCATAGTCAAATTGAAAATCTTGATACAGTAATACATCATTTTCTCTCGCTGCATTAGTAATCGCTTGCAGTTCTTTATCAGGAAACTGAACTCCTCCTCTTTCAATCATTATCTCTGTTCCACAAACAGATACCTGATGCTCTTTGCACGCAAGCAGCATACTTTCCAAAGCATCTTCCTCTAAATAATAATCATCTGCATCAAGGAATGATATAAACTCTCCCGTAGCATGGAAAATCCCTAAATTTCTGGCCGCTCCAGGCCCTTGATTGTCCTGATCATATAGTATAATTCTTCCATCTTCTTCTTGAAGTCTCTGAATCACCTTTGCTGAACAATCCACGGATCCATCATTTATACAGATAATCTCCAATTCCTTTACAGTTTGTTTTTGTATACTTCGAATACTATCTTCAATAGAATATTCACAATTATACACTGGTATTATTATTGAAATCTTACACATTTTCCCTCAGCCGCTTATTATTAAATCTGGATTCAACATAATCAGTATGCATTCTATTTACAACATAGTTTATGAAGAAAGGATAAAATTATGATGTCCGGATTCCGTCATTGCATAATCCTTAACTGTTAAACCTGCCTCTTCGAAAATTTGCATTAATTCATCCTTAGAATACTGATATATATGTCCACACTTCGTTAATCGCAAATACTGCTCCTTATTTACGTCACAACTATCTGGAAGATCTTTCCACGTCTTATAAATATCGACATGGCCCCAGGCAGGCGTTGTTAAAATTACTCTTCCGTCGACACTCAATGCTCCTTTTATTTTTTTCAATATATTAACCGGATTAAGCACAAAATGTTCAAAGACCTCTGTTAAAATAATCAAATCATATGTTTTTCTTATTACAAACTCATCTCTTTCCACATAACCATAATACCTGTTAATCCTGTCCGGATACTCATTCACAATCTTATCCAATGATTCTTTATATTGACTTCTTTCTCCACATTCCCCAAAAATAATCCAATCAATCACTATGTCTTCAAATTGTTTTAGAAGAACCAATGACATCAAACCAAATCCAGGTCCAATTTCTAATATTCGACTGTCAGTTTGTTTCTTAAGCATATCCTGTTCCCACAGAAATGCATACCCAGATTGGATTGTGGAATGCAAAAGTGCGTTTAAAAATCCTATCTTTTTACCATCTCTGCCTATAGCTATTCCCTGATAAGGTATTGCCTTTTCTATTTCCTCATCCTTAAAACATATCATATTGATGGATTCCATGATTATGTCTCTAAGTTCTACATCTTTTTCCGAAAAATGCCAAAAAGAATTTGGTAAAAAAATGCTATAGTCTTCAATTTGATGTGTCATAAATTGTAGCCGTGCACAATTAATATCTTCTTTACCTACCGCAATAATAAAATAAATATCTTCCCTTTCAAATAGGTCATACGGTGTATACACCTTTTTTCCCCTTAATGTACATCCTTCCTTAAACTTTTTTTCAGAATTATCCGCATAACAATATATATCGATTCCAATATCATCTAATAATTTTTCCGCATAAAAGCCATTTTCCCCGACACCAAACAAAACAATCTTTTTATTTTCCGCTTTGAGATGACTAATGTCATGATATATACTAACTAAAAAACCTTGTATGCATGTATCCGCTTTATAGCCTATTTGTCCCAAATACTCAGCTATCATCTTACTATCTCCCTACTTAAACTTATCTTCCTATATACATATTAATATCCACTATTTGCAACTTCCAATTATTATCTTTTATTAATTCAGCTACTTCTGAGACCAGATTGCTGCTTGTCAAAATAACAATTTGCAATTTATCGCATATCTCTTCCGGAAAACATACTGCTGGATATCCCGAAATTATGTTGCCATGTTTTCCCTCATTACAGTCTATCACAGCATCAATATCATATTGCTGTTCCCTGCAAAATTTCAGAAACGTACATCCGTATTGTCCCACACCCCACAAGCCTGTTTTACTTTTTTGTTTCTTCCACAGTGAAAACAATTCACCAATTTGGCGATTATTTTCGTAGAGAAAACTTGACAACTCACTTTCCTCTTTATACCATTCAGATTCAAAACTTTCCTCTTTAAATCGTTTCAGCCCTCTCAGTATATATTCTTCTAATAATGGTAAAAATTCTTTTCCAATATCCAGTAGAAGATCAATCCCTTCTTTACTTAAAAAACGATAAAATTCTTTTGCAACATCTATCTCTTTTATGTTTTTTAATGTTATAAGCAAATGACAATATATTCTATAATATATTTGCTTATATACTCTTCTCATTGCATTTCTGGAAACCAATTCTTCTAATGTTTTCTTATCTGCCAGAAAAGCACACATTGGATCTCTTTTAAAGGAAATTCTCGAAGGTGTATTATGATTTCTTACTCTTAACAAAACTTTTTTTTCTTCTAAGAAATGTATTTTATCTGCAAGTAGAAGTGCCATGTTTGTAAAAAATACATCATTGCAGCTTGGCAAATCTTGAAATTGCAGTTTTTCCCTCTCAATAAAAGCTCTGCGAAATAGTCTACATGGGCCTGAATGACAATTCATAAATTCACATGGCTTAATCTGAGAAACTGAAAAAACATCCCTGCAAAACTTCTCTTTATACGCATCACTATGTATAATTTGAGCCTCTTCCTGCATGTTATCCGATTGAAAAACTTTATAAGGAAAATCTACTACGTCAGCATTATACCACACTGCCGCTTCATATGCTCTTCGCAACAAATCTGATTCAAAAATATCGTCTCCATCTAAAAATGTAAGATAATCTCCCTCTGCATGCAATATGCCTTTATTTCGTGATAATGCTGCTCCTAAATGCTCTTGATTGAATATGAGTCGTACTCTTTTATCATTTTTCTGGTATTCTTCTACTATATTTACAGTACTATCACTTGACGCATCATCAATACAAATCAATTCCATATCATGCAATTCCTGTCTTAAAAGACTATCTAAGCTCTCTCTAAGAAATGTTTCTGCATTATATAATGGCATGATTACTGATACCTTCATTATCACGGACCCTTTCATTTAGCAGCTGTTCTTATAATAAGTACAATATTTATTTATCATTCCTGACAATCCAATCATCCAGTACAGGATTATTAGCTACATACCATTCAATCTTCTCTTCTTTTCCACAATACCTGCAGGCATGTACAGGCTTATGTATCAAATTGTCCGCCACTATATTCCAATTAAGTTTCTCATCGTAAATATCATATCCACCATCAAATCTGATATCTAAATCATAATATTCGAACAATTTATTTCCTAACGCTTCAAATGGGCATTTAAATAATTTCCCATATCTGAAAAAATGACAACTACTCTCGCGACAACTTCTAACGGCCTCGTAAGGATTGGCTGTTCCTGTCAAATCAATATTTTTCCCGAATTCCTCTTTACTGTATCTGAAAGAATACACAATTTCATTATGCTCTAAAATCTCTCTGATCTTATCTTCCAGCTGTAAAGTCGGTTTATACCCTGATACACTGATCAAAATATTATTCTTTTTGCAGCAATCAAAAAAATCCTGCTTCTGCCTCGGAATCAGTAAACCGTTAGAAATGAGATATATTTCAGAATCCGGCAAAATTTCTCTCGCATAATTCATATATTCAATTATGTTTTCAGCCAATAGTGCTTCTCCGCCTAACAAATTTAACTGATAAATCCAGGCATGTTCTGCAATCTGCTTCAAGTCTTGGCAAAAACTATCGAACGGAACTTTCTCACCGTGTCGAAACAAATTAGAAAAATGGCTGCATCCTCTGCAGTTTAAATTGCAGCTATCTACTACATTGGTTTCCACACTCTCTATCAAAGGCTTATTCTTTTCTATAGTATTATTCCAAACAATATTTCTGTCCTGCTGCAGATCTTCCATAAGCGCAATTTGCGCTTCGTATATTCTATCACGTATAATACCAAAATTATTGATCTGCATATCCGTTAATTGCTTATAGATGGAAATTCCTTTCGTAAACGCAACCAACACAAAATCTAATTCATCTGAAAACAGATTTTGTAGTTGATCCGGAGAAATAATTTCTACTCCATTTAATTTGCTTCCCCATAATTGTGCATTTCTATCCACAAAATATTTAACTGCATAATTAGTATTATCTTTTATTTGTTGAAACACATACTTTCCAACATTTCCGGTACCCCAAATTGCGATATCCATATTACCCAACTCCTTTCACATTAATACCTATGAGATTTGTATACAGCATTTATCTTTGACTAATGTTCCGAACAAAACTCCAGCAATACTGCTAATAAATCCATAAAAACTGATTGATATCTATAAGCTCTAAATCCTTGCCTGCCAGTTCTTCCTCAACATCATTAAAAATGTACCGTGAGGATATAATAATTACCTGCAATTTGTGATCTATTTCTTCGGGGGCTTTAATCCGATATCCCTCTACAATACATCCGTGTTTTTCGTGACTTTTGTCAATAACCATATCAATCTGCAAACCATTTTCACGGCAAAATCTCAGTAATGAAACACCATTATCCCCTGCCCCCCAAATTCCGACTGATTTATGAAGTGCCTTATATTTCTGAAACAGGTTGACTACTAAAGATGACATATATTTCTGATTAAGCCACATAGAAATTCCTTCATTCTGTCTCATAAACCATTTGCTCTCAAAATCCACTTGGACAAACTGATCTAATTCAGCTTTAATATAATCATCTAATCTGTCAAAATATTCTCCTCCTAAAACACGAATCTCATGAATTCCATCCATCTGCAAAAAATCATAAAACTCCCTTTGCATTTCTTCTGTCTTGCATTGCCGCAACGCAATCAAAACAGCATTATAAAATCTATAATAGTAATGTGGATACAATTCCGAAAATCTATCTCTTTTTATTAATTCTTCCGCAATATGGACAAACGCCTGAAAAGTACATTTAGGATCCCGTGAATTTGATATCCTTGATTTTTCTTCATGATCACGAAGATATACCATAACTCTATTGTCATCCAACAACAGCAATCTTTCTGATAGCATCATAGTCATACAACTAAAATAAATATCATTTGCGCAACTCAAATTTTGAAATTCAAGACTATTATTTTCTATAAATGTTCTTCTATAAAGCTTGTTTGAAGGTGCTAATGGCCAATTGACAAATTCGTGTGGCATATAATTTTTAATCTTAAATACTGTGTTACAATACCTATTCCGGAATAGTTCGCTGTGAACAACCTGCTTTTTATGGTAAATATCCTTACTGACAGCATGCATCCTTTCATACATGACCACATCTGTTTGGTAGTGTTCTGCTGCCGTATAAGCACGCTCCAACATATTCTCATCAAAAATATCATCACCATCCAAGAATGTAACATACCGCCCTTTGGCTCTTTTCATTCCATAATTTCTAGAATATGCTGCGCCAGAACGTTCCAAGTTGGAATATATTCTTATTCTGGGTTCTGACTGTATGAACTGTTCTAATATTTCTAACGTCTTATCCGTTGATGCATCATTAATACAGATCAATTCATACTCTGTGAAAATCTGACATTGTATACTTTCTATAGCTTCTGATAAATATCTTTCCGCATTATATAATGGCATGACAATGGATATCTTTACACTTGTACATGCTTCAATCTGGTTTTTACTTTGTTCATCTTTCCACATACTGGTATATTTCTCCTTTAAGTCTCTGCTTACTTTTATCAAACGTACTCCTAATCATATCTAAAATAAGCGAAAGAAACTATTGATATCTACTATTTGGATTTCTCTTCCTTCCACTTCCTTTAACACCTCTGCATATATTGCTTTTGCAGACACTATAATAACCTGTATATAATCTAAAACTTCCTGCTCTGAAACAACTTTATAACCGAACAGCAAACCTCCCTGTTTTTCTTCTGATCTGTCAATAATTGCTTCTATCTCCAACCTATGTTCACGGCAAAAAGAAGCCAGCGCCTTACCATTATCTCCAGCCCCCCATATTGCCACTTTTTTATTATTTTTTGTGAAACTATTAACTAACTCTACTACTTTATCTGATTTTATATGTAAACATACCTTTAATATATTTTCATCTTTGTACCAACCAGATTCAAAGCTTCTTTCTTTAAAATATTGTAATCCTCTACGCAAGTATTCATCCACATCATTATACCAATTTTCACCGATCAGACACAGATTATCAATTCCCTCTTCTTGTAAAAAATAATAGAAAGACCTTGCGCGCTTTTCATTCTTGTCTGCCATGAGTCCATCTTTAAGAGAAAAAAATACTCTATAATAGAAATATTTGCATAATTTATCTATCTTATCTCTTTTTCTCAACTCCTGACCAATCTGCAACAACGCCTTATAATTACACATAGAATCTCTGTTCAAAGAAATCCGGTCCGTTCCAAAATGATCCCTCACATATAACATTACGTTATTATCTTCTACCAATCCTATTCTATCTGCCAACATTAGTGCCATACTTACAAAATATATATCGTTTGCACACGGCAGATCCTGAAACATCAGGTTATTATTCTGAATAAACGCCTTTCTATATAGCTTATTCCATGGTCCTAATCCCCAATTAATAATTTCATATGGCTCACAATCTTGAATCGAAAAAGATTTTTTACAGTATCTATCTATATATTCTTGACTATGAAACTTATACAATTTATTATGTATTTGACTTGACGGCACATGTTGATATTCATACATAACAACATCAGCGTTTTGTTCTTCTATTGTGTGATATGCTTTATTCAGCATATTTTTATCAAAAATATCATCTCCATCTAAAAAAGCAAGATACTTTCCCTGTGCTGTTTCCATTCCTTTATTCCTGGACAGCGCTGCTCCACAACGTTCTTTATTCGATAAAATTTTGATTCGCTTATCTTCTTTTTGAAATTTTGCTAAAATTTTAAAAGTAATATCCGTTGACGCATCATCAATACATATCAATTCAAATTTCTTATATGTTTGTTCTAATACGCTTTCTAAACACTCATTCAAATATTCCGCAGCATTATAAAGCGGCATAATAATTGATATTTCAATCACTTTCCATATCCCCTGTCATTTTCAGTTCTAAACTCCGTCTGAATATTTTGAACTTCTTATGCAAATCTATATAGGACCATCAAAAATCTAAATCTGTGTATAAAATAAAATCTTCTTTATATGTAAGACCATAATCTTCTAGTTGCTCATAAATCTCTTCGCTATATAAATTGCTGGTAATAATAACATACAAGTTATGCCAGTCCATAATCTCTGACGGATGCTTTACTCGTAGTCCCATCACTTCCGTTCCTGTTTTTCTCCTGTCGTTATCAATCCCAAATTCAATATTAAAATAATTAATTCCTTGAATATCCAACAAATCATTCCAGACCTTTTTTGACTTTTCCCCACACCCAAATACTGCAGCCTTCCTGCCTGATTTATGAAGCATATTTAATATCTCTGCCCACAATCTCGTCATCTCTACACGTTGCTTTCTCATAGCCCAATGCTCATGCCAAAACTCATTCACCAGCCTGTACAATGACTCCTGATCAGAAAATACCCCCCGCTCCTTATTATTTATATTTCTGATAATATATTCTATAAAAAACCATACACAATAGTATTCACATGCACTATGTGGATTAAATACTGGTGCAACCTCTGCGTCATATAACCAAATCACCAAATTATCATATACATTCAGACCATACTGAATATCTATCTGCAAACTGTTTTTTATATTATTAATTTGCTTCATATCATTCTCGCTATGGATATTGACAATAATTATATACGGATTTCTTTCACGATTTTTTATATAGTGCAAGGCATTATTTCTATAATCCAACAAAGTTCTATTTAAATCGTTTCCTGTAATTTTGCTAAATTCCTGTGCATAATAATACTCCTCCAAAACAATCTGTGGATTAATTGCCACGGCCTTTGCGCCTGAAATATAAGATGCGCATTCAAACGTTGGTGCTCCACCAGCAGAAGAACCGAAAAAAATAATATCTTCATGTTCCACTCGAAGAAAATCTGCCACTACTTTCACGAATTCCGCTATTAACTTTCGAAAATTAACAGCGCTGTTTCCATAATACCAGCCCAAACGTAGGTTATCGTAAATGCTAATCATGGGATCGGCAATGCATAAAACACTTCCACTACAATATTTATAATATGACCACCTATAAAATCCAGGCTCACTTTTTTTAAGAGTCCCGACATCTCCACTCAACATAATATACAGCGGACTTTCTTCTTTAACAAATGCCAAACAATCTAAGTGTATTCCTTGAAATACTGTATGAAACTTTCCTACGGGAAGCTCCCTGATCTTACTAAGATCAATATGAACTGATTCCATCGATATATATTTTTTATCAGGAATTAACATTTCGTTCCGCTTTTTCTTCACAGTATGAATAAATTCTTCATATGTTGAATAGTTAATTTCATCCATGAAGGGAAAGATATTCAATAATCTGTCTTCCTTTTTATTCTGTACAAGGCTCCACATAAGCCATGCTTTCGCTCCTATTCAAATTATTGTCAATAAATCTTCAGACCAGTAAACAAAATTTACTTTTCCCAGCTTCCCTACGTTTCTTTTTTCAATCTATGACGACCCTATTTTCGAAATGTCAGTCTTTCATTACATTCACACTTGGTATAAAACATCCTCTAATGAAAGTATCGGGCAATCTACTTTATCTTTCAGCGTCTCCACAATTTCCTCCATAAAAGTAATCGCAGTAACCACTATCGCGTCGACTTCTTCCAACGGAGCGTCCGGCGTAACAATATCAAATTCTGCATAAATCTTATCTGCATTCCTGTCAATTCCATATTTAACTGCAATATTGCTCCCCATCAATTCCTCAGCCAGTGTTTCTCCCGCGAAGTGCATTCCATAGATGGCAATTTCTTTATAGCCTTCACGTTCAAAATAAGTTGCCAGATTCTTTCCATCCTGTTTTACCTTCACCCACTGATTCATCATTTGAAATAATAGCAAATGCTTCTTAGACATCTCCTTCTCTTCCGTAAGTCGTTCTCCAAGTTTTTTCCCTATGGCAGACGCGCCTGCTGCTGCTCCGACCACTGCTGATAATACTCCAATTACTCCCTTTTTCATATTCTCTGTCCTCCATTTCTTTATCTGTTCTTATAAATGATTAGCTGACCCAACACATCATCGCAACACTTCAATGCCTCTTTGTATGATCAATCACATATTGATAGTACCGAATCAATTTCCTGACTGCAAATTCCGGTGCCAATCTATCAATCCGCTTTCTTGCATTTTTTCCCATTGCCACTTTTTGCAACTCATCCATTCCTGCTGCTTCATTCATTTTCATCAACAGGCTCTCTGCGTCTCCCGGAATACAAAGTAATCCGCTTCTTCCATCAACTATCAACTGTTCATAACTTGCACCCTCTGTCCCAATTACCACTCTTTCGAAATACATCGCCTCCATGCACGCATTAGAAAAATTCTCGCTTAACGACGGAAAGATCACAAACTCAGCATGACAAATAATCGGATACAGTAACTTATGTGGCAAGGAATTCGTCTGAATCAATCTATTTTGATATGGTTCTGCAGATTTCTGTAAGATTCTTTTTAGATCATTCATCTGCCCCATACCGCAGCACACAAAATAATAATCCGGATGCTGTTGCAAAAACTGTTGTATAATCTTCGCTATAATCAGAATGCCTTTGGTGACCGTTAATCTCCCATAAAACAAAAAATATTTCTTCCCCTCCAGTTTTTCCTTATAAAAACTATCATCAGGCATTTCACAATCATTCCAAAATGGTGTCTCTATAACTGATACTTTTCTGCCAATATCTGCTGCAAAACTATCTGCATGCACAATGCTTGGTGCAAATACTGCATTGCAGCGCCTCGCTGCGAGCCGTTCATAGGCTGCATAGAAATCTGCTTCTTTTATATCACTGTAATCTCTGTAATATAATTTGGAGTAGCTGGACAATCTCATGACTGCCGGTATCTTTCCATAATAACAATTGGATAATCCTGATATCGAAGAAAACTGGATGATATCTATCCTTCTTTCCTGCGAAAGCTCCCAAATCTTCTTGTTTATACTGATTCCTCTTCTCAACCTGTTTAATATACGTTCTATTGCCTTATTCTCAATATGCAGAAAATCACAGCTGACCATATAAACTTCTATCCCATTCTCCACATAATGCATATTTCTTCTTCCAAGAGATAAAATAATGGGGATATGCCCAAACTCTTTCAATGCGCCTGCTACTCTTCGCATATATACTCCGACGCCTCCCTTGGGCATTTCTCCCTTTTCCCCATAATTAGGAGATACAAATAGAATCACCATATTTTCACTGTCTCCTTTGCCCACAACTCATCATATATGTGCTCCTGTTGCGATTTCTCATTGCTGAAATAATAATCGGGCATCGTAAAACCCTGTTTTGGTCTATAAAGAAATTTTCTTCCCAATTCTTTTGCGTAAGCTTTTTTCAACAGTCCCTTTTTCTCTCCGTTCGGACATCTGTCTTCTTCTGACAGAGCAAATGCAAACTCTACAATCTTCCTTGAAAGAAATGGCACTCTTGTCTCCAGCGATACCGCCATGCTTGCTCGGTCTACCTTCGTCAGAATATCCCAGGGCAGATATGTCTTGAGATCCAAATACTGTACCCGGGTCATAGGCGGCAGATTCTTAAAATAATGTTTTCTGTATGCCCAACATGCATCATAGTCCTTATCAATACCAAATCTTCTTCTCAGATCTCTGTCACTCATGACAAGTGGTCTTCCCATGGATCCTAATAGAAAAGTCAAGTCATCCATCCAAAAATAATCACGCGTATTATCCTTTTTTGTCCATTTCTTGTACTTCAAATAGGCCATGGTCATCAATAGATGATCTGGCCCGCCTTCTTTTTCCTTCTGCCAGATCCTTGCCTGACGCGAATAGCCTCCAAACACCTCATCTCCACCATCGCCGGTAAGCACCACCGTCACTTTTTCTTTCGCCATCCTTGATACTATATGAGTCGGAAATGCGGATGTATCTGCAAACGGCTCGTCATACCATGTCTTAATCCTGGAATAGTATTCTTTGAAAATATCAGGTTGAAATACCCTGGCATTCATATGAATGTCAAACCGCTCCGCAAGTTCACGGGCATACTGTAATTCATTATACCGCGCTTTGTCAAATCCCATGGAAAAAGTTTCCAGATGCGGGTTAATCCTGTTTCCTTCATACGTAATAATACTGGAATCAACGCCTCCACTTAAGAATGTTCCCACCGGAACATCTGCTATCATCTGTTCTTTTACCGATTCCTGAATCAGATATCGCAATTCTTCAATCAGATCTGACTGATTTCTCTGCGCCCCCTGCCATTCATTCACCTTCAACCGCCAATAGGAAGAATTTTTAATAATTTTACCCGTTTTGACGTCAAACACCATGCGATGTGCCGGTTGTAACTTATATACATTTTTATAATAAGTCTTTGGATCGGGGATGCAGCAATAATTCATATAATCGTAAACTGCAGTATAATCAATCTCCCATGAGACTGATGTACACATATTCAGAATTCCTTTCAATTCTGAGGAAAAGCCAAAATTGTTACCATCATAATAATAATACAAAGGTTTAATCCCAATTCTGTCACGAAACAGTTTGACCGTACCTTCGCGCTTATCATAAACAGCCATTCCGAACATGCCATCCACCTGCTGAATAAACCTATCTCCCCATTCCAGATAGGCATTCAAAACTACTTCTGTGTCAGATGTGGAACGAAATTGATACCCCTTTGTGATCAGACTGTCCCGTAATTTATGATAACCGTAAATCTCACCATTAAATACAATACCAACCTGATTATCCTGTGAAAACATGGGCTGCATCCCCTGCTCAGAAAGATCCATAATTGCCAACCTTGCAAACGCCAGCGTAAACTTCGGCATACAGCTGATTCTGATACCATCAGGACCTCTATGCCGCATGCATTCTATTCCTTCTTTGTAATTCCAATTCGGATTGTTTCCGCCAAGTATTCCACACATATGAATCACCTGTTCTTCGTTATAAATCTCTGTCCTCTATTTTGTGATAAATCATTTTCCCTATCTTATCAGCTTTATGAATCCGACCCGTTTCCTGGCCTGCCGATACAGCATGAACAAATAATTCCACTGTTTCAAGTTCGTCTCTCTCTACATTTTGCTCTTCTCCTGAAAATATCTCATCTACTACTTCGCACAGATATGGCAACCCTTCGTCAGTAACAACTATTTCTTTTCCGGTCAATTCTTTTGATTTCAAATCATAAACCAGTAACATATTTCCCCAACAGGGATATAGTAGCACTTTGTCATCCAAAACCATAAACCCATCACAAATTGGCCAGCCTCTGAATCTACTGTTGACTGTTCGAAAACCTTCTGGAAAAGCACCAATACTTTCAACTATTTTTTTATCTTTATTAATTCTCATTATACTTTGCAAACTACAATTTAAAACCAAAATCTCATCTTCAAGAAAAATCAAATTCGAGTAGGGCCGAGATACCATATGCTCACTATTGTAATTAGTGTAAAGTTGCAGAGTACCGTGTTCCCTGTCCCATTCATATATATCTGTCGTCTCCTGCTGCAGGATCCAGTAATGCTCACCGTCAAAACATACTGTGTAAATCTTAATGGCTTCTGGTAACGTGACAAAACCTGTTATCGCCTTCGTCTCTAAATCCACTTCCACAAGTTGATTACTATTATCCAGACTCAGCAATGCACACTTATCTTTAACAAAAAAAACATTCACACAGCTAAAATCCGTATCAGCAAACAAACCACTTAAACTTTTGTCCTTCACAACATTCTGGCTTTGCAGGTCCAAAATATAGATGCCTTTTTTTAATACTATTGGAAATATATAAACCTTATGATTCCAATATATAACCTCTGCTGTTCCAAAATACCTGCCACAAAACCCTCTCAAAGGAAGCACCCACTCCCTCTGCTTTTCAATATTGTACCTTATAATTCTATCTGAATTATGCGGGAAAAAATATAAGTCTTTATTATCGACAATATTCACCAATGAATAAACACTTGAACTCAATGCCTCGCAAAAAAAACGTTGCACAAAATGAAGAGAAAAATCTTCTAAATCTATATAAAACAGTCCATTGAAAGTCAAATTGGCAAAATATATTTTGTTTTCTACATAGCAACCATTACAAAATTTTATATGTGTTTTAAAATGTATCATTTTACCCCATCAGCAGACATCTTTTGTTTTGAAAGAGCCTTCATTATCCAATAAATATAAATTATTTTTCAAATAATTGTAACTTAGTCTATTGAAACACATTGTATAACCTGCAAATCCGCTTTTCTTTCTAGAGATCACATAGCTATGCTCCGATTCCCATTGACGCAATATTCTCCAATATTGTTCATAATGGCTTCTTTCTATTTCAGTTTCTTCCCACAAATTCTTAAGGCGTGCTTCTAATTCCACAGAAGCTTCTAATATTTCATCTTCTGTATTATCTTCTAAAACAATACCCCTTTTAATAAAATTAGATGTATAAATACCACATTCGTTCATGACATCCAACATCTCATACAGATTCAGATATCGTTTTTTTCTCTTGGAGAAAAATCTTTTGGGAATATACATATCATATCCCGTATCAGGCCAGCATTCCCATCCATAACACAGATTAATCGCATTCGTCAGCAATACAGGTCTACCCCAATTGCCACAAACACCACTCATCCCCCCATCACATGCAACCAGAAATTTACATCGTGAAAGTAAATAGAAGTCCATAAATTCGTCATAATACATATTTGCATAGTCAATAATATCTTTGTCTATCAATTTCTGAGTCTCATACTTGCCTATACGAACGGACTGTACATTTCTATCACGAAAATACCTTCCTGTTTTATAAAAAGTAGATATATCACAATTTCTATATCGACTTTCATACCCTTGACGCTTGCCAAAATCCACTGTTTTGACATTACTTTCCCTTGCATATAAACATATAAATTCTCCCTTTACCCCCATTTCACACAATTTACTTTCGCCATACTCTATTTCAGCTTTACTAAAAGGCAAGAGCGGTTTTCCTAATCTAATCCTGATCCCTCCAAGTCTCGCTGACACATACTGGTCAAACTTCTCTGTCTGAACTTCATGCATATGGAAATATATTATATACGTCCAAAAATCTATATTTGAATCTTTGATAAAATAAATTCTCTTACCGAATATATCAAATATTTTTCGATTATAAATCCCTCCCACATAATGCTCAAAAAATGTTGGCAGAACAACATGCAACACTTTCCTGTCATCTCGATCCATATCTTCCAACAGATTAAACAACCGCGGTATTGTCTCACCTATGCTCACAAATTCGATTCCATAAAGATAAATCTGATCATACTTTTTTCTCAGCTTCCGCCATCTTTTTTCATAATTCATAAGCGCTTTCCATGTAAAACGTTTATAGTCCTGTAATTTCTTCCTATACCTGTTCAATTTTTTTATCAAAAAGTATCGAAAAGAATAGATCTCCAGTTTGCTGTCTATTTTTTTCACTGCATTATCTATAACCATTCTTTCATTCTCCTACAATCACAATCTGTATGACTCGCTATCAAAATACGATAAATTCACAATTAAAATATTCTATTTCACATCTTCGTTTTATGCTCTCTGCAATATATTTCGGAAAGGGTAGAAAGATAACAGCCTCTTCCGCAGCAACCTCTTCAAGACTGTATATTGGATATCCGTTTACACCGGTTTTTCTTTGCAAGATTTCCTCATCTTCTTCTATATAAAATATATTTTTTTCGCTACATTCCATATTTCCCTTTGTTATGATTTCAGAAAGCCATATTCCTGCAACAGACATGCCAAATATACCTATATTTCTGTTTTCCTCAACATATTTCCTTACGATGTCAATAACACTGTCTATATATTCTACTTTTTGCCCATAGATCTCCTTATTCATTTGATAAAAATTTACATTGTATTCTTGCCAAGTCTCTTTTTTAGAACAAAAAAAAGCTATCTCCTTTTTTTCATGCTCAAAATCAACATCTAATATCTCAAATCTAAATCTTTCCAACACACTTTTCATATATTTTTTAGTAAAAAAAGAACTGTGGTCAATCTCATATAACATCCACGGATGAACTTCATAGTCTGTATCCATCACAAAAAAAACTCCTTGATCTGATAAAATATCATAAACGGTCTCCAGTATTTGAACTAAATTATCAGCCAGACACAACATACGATTCACAGACACAAAATCGAATTTCAATCCACTGGCCCTGATCTCCTCTAAAGACGCAAAAAATCTACCCCCCTCCTTTATTACCTTACTTCTAAACTGTTCTCCAATGTCCATGCCATATAAATCCCAGTCTGGATGCTCCTGCTTAAACCAAAACAAAGATTCCCCACTTCCGCATCCGATATCCAATACTTTTCCTGTTCCAGGTAGCGTTAAAGCCCTGTTTATCCGTTCATATTCATCCTGCAGTTGGGGACAGTGCTGTCTTTCCTCGGTTGACCACTGTTTTACATGCAATACTTCATAATTCCCAAACACTTCATTTACTACATTTTTATGATCTATATTTTGCAAAAACTGTACCATCCCGCAATCTTTACAAATTACCTTCGCAATCTGTCTGTTTCCTTTGACAAAAATTTTTCTATCTCCGGTTGCATACGCTTCCTGCTTTGGTACTTTCAGAATTTCAAGATTCTCTGAATTACAAAGAATACATCTGCCAATCATGAGTTCCTCCTTTTATATCAATCAATATCCATATTTATTACATATCATTATTAATGCATCAATCACCTTATCAACATCCCGATCCATTAATTTTGGAAAACACGGCAATGTTAGTGCAGTTTTGTAAAACATTTCGCTTTCTTCACAATATACATCCGCATATCCTCGCTCCTGATAATATTGGTTTTTGTAAACCGGATAAAAACTTACACCTGCCAAAACTCCGCAATTTTTAAGTTCTTCCCAAAGCACTCTGCGATCTATACCCATCAGCTGAATAACAAACATATACCAATTTGTTTTATTACAGGATTTTATATATGGCAGTTTAAGATTACTGACATTCGCCAGTCTTTCAAAATATCTGTCAGCAATTTCTGTTCGTCTCGCAATAAAGCGGTTCAACTTTTTTAATTGGCTGATTCCCAGCGCACACTGAATTTCTGATAATCTGTAGTTATAGCCGAATCCTGTCTGCACAGAAAGCCACGGTTCATCATCTATTTTGATCGTCTTGTCAATTCCATATGCCCGGAATTTTTTCAGTTTGTCATAATATTCTTTGTTATCAGTAACAATCGCGCCACCTTCACACGTTGTAATATTCTTCACTGCATGAAAGCTGAAAATGGTCATATCAGATATACTTCCTATTTTTCTTCCACGATATTCTGACCCTAAGGCTTCCGCCCCATCTTCAATCAACAGCAAATTGTGTTTTTGTGCAATATCTCTTATTTCATCCAGATCGCAAGGTTGCCCGGCGTAGTCTACTGGCAGAATAGCTTTGGTCCTCTCTGTTATATGATCCGCAACGCTCTCAGGTTTAATATTATGAGTCATTGCATCTATATCTGCAAAAACGGGTTTTGCCCCACAATACATTATCGCTTCTGCAGTAGATACAAAAGTATTCGGTGAAGTTATTACCTCGTCCCCTGCTTTTAGACCTGCTACATAACATGCCGCATGTAAGGCCGCTGTTCCACTTGAAACCACTACAGCATATTTTGCCCCTACATACTCTGACAAATTTTGCTCTAATTCTAAGCTTCTTGGTCCATCCGAAATATTATCATCGCTCTTTAATACAGAAACGATTGCTTCTATATCATCTTCCTCGATGCAATGTCTCCCATATGGTATCATGTATTTCCTTCTCCCTTACCTAAAATATTTTCCACAATGAATTCTTGTTTGCTTCCGGAACTCTTTCAACTCTTCTTCATTTATCTCCAAAATTTCACATACTCTCTTTCTTTTTTCCTGTGTACTGAAATTAATTCTATCCCATTCAAAAGCTCTCAAGATTTCCAGTTCCTTTGGAGTAAACTCATTTGTTGTCAAATATCCCACTCCAGTTCCAAAATGTGAATCATCAAAAAAGGAAAACTCTGGATCCAATGCGCCTTTTTCTATTGCGTAATCATACAAATCTGTCTTAGGTAACGGTGTTGCAACATGAATCATGATCATATCAAAATCGCATTCTTCCGCAAACCGCAATGTTTCTCTTATCTCATCCCATGTTTCACCCGGAAATCCTATAATAAAATTAGATGTCATCAATAAGCCTGCTTTCCTGCACATTTCTCTTATTGGTTTTACAATCTCAAGCTTTAACGGTTTCCGAATTATTTGGTGTAGAACTCGTTCACATCCTGATTCAATTGATACACCCATTCTGGTGCATCCAGCCAATTTGATCAAGTTTATCATTTCTTCATCCAAATGCCAAATTGCAACATTATCAATTCTAATTTCAATATTGTAATCTCTGCGAATAATTTCATTAAATATATATTTCGCACGCTCTTTATCAAATAGAATATTGTCGTCCATAATATTCAGCAATTCTATTTTACATTCATTTACCAGATAATCTATTTCTTCTAACACATCATCAGCCGGTCTAATCACCACTTTCCTGCCGCTAATGCTTCTGGATGCACAAAATATACAATTATATGGACAACCATAGGAAGTTATGACATTTGCAAAATGCTTTCTGCTTTCATTTACAAAATTAGTCGCCACAGCCTCTTCTTTACTAACATATTCTTTTATTGCCGTCAAACTGTAATCAGGTTTAACCATCTCCTTTAAATCAGCCACATTAGACAATAACGGATTAATTATTACTTCATTATTTTTTCTAAAGCGATTCCTTCTGTTCTTTCTATTAATGCAGTATCATGATTCAAAACAGCATCAATCAACGGCTGCAGTCTTTCTTCTGCATGCCCCATCATTCCAATATCAATATTTTTATCTTCCATCACATGCTCAATACATGTAGTAACATAAACACCACCCATTATCAGAGTGCAACTTGGCTGTGCACTCTTTACAATTTCTGCAAGCCTATGATAATTCCTGTTATAATCATAAGAAATAACAGATATAAGTACGATATCCGATGATTTTGTTACTAAAATGTCTTCTACTTCTTCCTCTGAATAATTTTTGATATTTGCATCAATAACTTCAAGATCATAGTCTTTCAATATGGATGTAATAATCGGTATAGCAAACGGTAATGTATTCCAGGCCCTTTTACCAAATCAGCTATAATTTGGCACCAATAATAAAATCTTATTTCTCATTTTTTATCCTCCTAATTAGCAGCCTAATGCAACCATATATTCGTTCTTTTTGTCATAATATTTTACTTTTTTGTTTCATGCTGTGTATCCATTTTATTATTTCTGTTTCATTATCCGGCTCTGGCGCCCATCCGTAAAAAACACTGTCGTTCTTTCCAATAAACGGACCAGAAGTAGCCTCATAAAAAACTACATCTGTAAGCGGTATGATCGAGTGAACTATTCCCCGATCTACTCGAAAAGCAAAAACCCCTTCCTTTTCCATGATATACTTTTCCAGAATCTCACCACTTAGATCAAAAAGCATGGCCAGCATTGTTCCCTCAATGATAATTTTTGTTTCTGTTTTAAAGGGATGGCTGTGAGGCCTGACATATGTTCCTTTGGGATATACATGGATCATTTCATGTACATGTTCCCTTGTATCATTATGCAGGCACATGGTACATCTTTTCATACTATTCTTTTCAGCCAATAATTTTAGATATTTAATATATTCCCTGTCTATTCTTAGTACTTTATTGTCATTAACCTCTAAATAATCTTTTCCACTGGGACGATAATCTTTTTTCATTGCAGAACTCATTCTTTCTGTATTTGATATAATTCATCTATTATATTTTTTATTTTTTTAGATGAATAACCATACTGAACCGCCTTGGACACATCCAATAAAAAGTATCTCTTTTGTTGCGCATCTATATTTTTAAGCTGTGATGCCGACTGATAGATTTCTTTTATATACAGAGCAATGTCTCCCAATTTCATTCTTTCAGTATTTCCCAGCAAAAAAATCTCATTTGGGGAATTCTCTATGCGCGTACATAAAACCACTATAAAATTGATCAAATCCTCAAGATATACTACATTATTAAAATCCTTGTCCATGTTGTATAATTCTATAGCGTCATTATTTTTTATCCGGGTCATTAAACTATATACAAAATTTTTGCCCCATTCTTTCCCCACAATACCTGGCAATCGTAAAATATAGTACGGTATATGACTACTCGCAATTATTTTCTCTGCCAGATATTTTGTTGACGCATATAAATTAGGGTTAATCATAATCGTCTTTTCATTAACAATTTCTGCATTTAATTCTCCATATATTTCATCTGTAGAAAGATAAATAATCCTTTTAACATCATGTTCCTCACAAAACTTAACTACAGATACAGCCGTAACCACATTATCCTGCACGTATTTGTCTGCTGTTTCATTTCTACCGGAAGTAACAGCTGCAGAATAAATCAAAGCATCGTAAGTCGATTCTTCATATTCGTTCCAATCACTATCTCTCGTCATTTCATACAACTGTATATCATTTTCCTTGCGTAATCTTTCGGCAAGATAACTACCTACATATCCCTTGGGAGAAAATAAAATTACTCTTTTCATTAACCAAGCTCCCATCTATTTAATTCGCTAACGTATATCACCTTTAGGAAATAAAACTATAATTATCGTGAATCCCGATTCCTTATCCCCTCATTGGCCAAAAACAACAAATTCGCAATTGCTATATTCAGATTCGCATCTTCGTTGGATACTTTCTGCAATATAATCTGGAAATGGCAGAAAGATGACCGCCTTTTCCACAATCTCTTCCAGCCTGTATACAGGATATCTGCCAACGTCGGCCTTCCTTTGCAAGATTTCCTCATCTTCTTCTACGTAAAATAAATTTTTCCCATCACATTTCGTCATACCCTTTGTTATAATTTCAGAAAGCCATATTCCCGCAACAGATGTTCCAAAAATTCCAATATTTCTGTTTTTTCCTACATATTTCCATACTGTATCAATAATACTATTAAGATACTCTATTTTACGCTCATATATTTCCTTATTCTGCTGATAAAAGTCAGGGAACCGGTTCTGTGAAATCTCTTTTTTAGAACAGAAAAATGATATCTCCTTTTTTTCATGCTCAAAATTTATATCCAAGACTTCAAAACCAAATTTGCTTAACAAAGCCTCTAGAGAATCCTTTGTGAAAAGAACGCAATGTTCGATCGTATACAACATCCATGGATGAACTTCATAATCAGTATCCATCACAAAAAAAATCCCATTATCAGCCAAAACATCGTGTACAGTTTCTAAAATTTGAACCATGTTATCAGCTAAACACAGCACTTGATTCACGGTAACAAAATCAAACTTTTGCCCGCTGTCTCTGATTTCATCTAAAGAAGCGAAGAATCTCCCCCCCACTTCTGTTACTTTGCACCTAAACTGCTCCCCAATGTCCATTCCATATAAATCCCATTCCGGATAAATTTGTCGAAACCAGAATAACGATTCACCGCCTCCACAACCAATATCCAACATTTTCCCCTTTTGAGGTAGCGATATGGCCTTTCCAATCCTCTCATATTCATCTTGAAGATGCGGCTTACACCGTTTTTCATTTAATGACCACTGTTTCACACGTAGCACATCATAGTCATCGAACACTTTATTTATTGCATTTATATGATCTGCATTTTGCAAAAACTGTACCATCCCACATTTCTTACAGATCACCTTTCTGATTTGTCTGTCTTCTACATCAAAGCTCTTTCTGTCTCCTGTTGCGTAAACCTCCTGCTTTGCCTCTTTCAGAATTTCCAAATTCTCTGAATTGCACAAAATACATCTGCCTGCCATAATTTTGATTTCTGCTCCCTCCGCTATCACCTATACTTATCACATATCGTAATCAATGTATCAATAACACGATCCACATCATCATCCTTCAATTTAGGGAAACATGGCAACGACAATGCAGTTCTGTAAAACCTCTCGCTCTCCTTACAATATACATTGGAATATCCTGCCTCTTGGTAATATTGATTCTTATATACGGGATAAAAACTTACCCCAGCCATAATTCCAGAATTTTTAAGTCCCTCCCAGACTACACGGCGGTCTATCCCCTCAAGCTGAATAACAAACATATACCAATTTGTTTTATTACAGGATTTTATATATGGTAATTTGATATTCTTCTTATTTGCCAACTTTTCATAATATCTTGATGCAATTTTCTCTCGTCTCGCAATAAATCGGTCTAATTTTTTTAATTGACTGATTCCCAACGCGCACTGTATTTCTGAAAGCCTGTAATTATAGCCAAATTCTGTCTGCACAAACCGCCATGGCTCTTCATCCGTTTTTACTTTCTTGTCGATACCATATGCCCGAAATCTTTTCAATCTATCATAATATTCCTTGTTGTCAGTGACGATGGCACCACCTTCACAGGTTGTGATATTTTTCACTGCATGGAAGCTGAAAATCGTCATATCAGAAATTGACCCTATCTTTCTTCCACAATATTCCGATCCCAAGGCTTCTGCACCATCTTCGATCACCACCAGATCATATTTCCGCGCAATCTCCTTGATTTCGTCCATGTCACAGGGCTGTCCGGCATAATCTACCGGAAGAATAGCTCTTGTTCTTTCTGTAATATGCTCTTCTATGCTTGTTGAGCTGATATTATGCGTCAGTGGGTCTATATCTGCAAAAATAGGTTTAGCACCACAATACATAATTGCCTCTGCAGTAGATACGAACGTGTTTGGTGAAGTTATGACCTCATCTCCCGCTTTCAGACCAGCTGTATAACACGCTGCATGCAAAGCTGCCGTACCACTTGAAACTACTACCGCATACTTGCTTCCTACATATTCTGATAAATTCTTCTCCAACTCTACGCTTCTGGGGCCATCCGAGATATTATCATCACTTTTTAGCACAGAAATGACCGCCTCTATATCATCCTCTTCTATACAGTGCCTTCCATATGGTATCATCTACTTTCTTCTCCTCCGCTCAACCTCAAACATAATCCGTTTCATAAATTCTGCAATCTCCTTCTCCCCCATATGATGGAGCCCAATCAGGAAATATATTAGTCTGCTCTGTAAAAGGGCCAGATTTCACCTCATAGTCAACCGCCGCATCCGACAGAGCAACTGTCATATGATAGACAGAAGCATTTACTCTATATGCCAATACATCCTTTTCTCCTGAACCCCCAAAATAACATCCAGTATTTTTCCGCTCTCGTCGAACAGGATTACTGCCTCTTCACCTTTCATGATCATATGTGTTTCAGGAATACCGTTCTGTCAGGACGACAATACTCTCCCTTTCTTCTGACAATGAACATTTCCTGAAGGTTGTTATCGGGCGAATCATGCATGCAAAACCTGTACTTGGGACTATCCGTATTACTATATGACTGTTCAATAAATTGATCCAGCTGCTGCCTATGCACAACCACTACATCTTCGTTCGAAAACTCTACATGCTTATTCATCATCATACCTTCCATAATCTTTCTAAATCTATTGCTACAGATAACCATACCCTATACTAATCAAAAAAAATGAAACTATAATCCCCCGTATATCCCCATTCTTTATAAAGCCATTCCCACTCATCCACAGAATAATAGCTTGCGCAGGTAAGCTGCCAATACAACATATTGACCTCCTCTTCATCATTGCGAAAGGATTCCACCATAATATAACTGTTTTTCTTACTTACCCGTTCTATTTCCTGCACTGCCTTTTTCAAATCATATACTTTCAAATTGTGTAGTGTACTAAGAGAAATCACCAAGTCAAATTCATTGTCATCAAATGGAATTTCATGCGCCTTTCCATACTGTATATACTCTCTCACTTCTTCCTTGGCGTGTTCCAATGCATACTGGGAAATATCGATTCCATGCACCTGCAATCCAGGTACAACCTGCATCAGTTCGTATAACAAATGCGCCATACCGCACCCTACATCTAAAACTTTCTGTCCTGCTTTCAGATGATAATGTTCTGCTATTTTCTGCGCAACCGGCTTCCATCGCCCATCATAGCGGTAGCCTCCATAACCAAATTTTCTGTCGCCATCCCAGTAATCAAAACCATACTGCTTGGCTACTTTCGCACATTCCGCTTTATTTGCGCTGTTTACACGGCCTATATAATCCCTTTTTGTTGCCCTATGCACTTCGGAAACCAAATCTATGTATGCCATACTGCTTTTCTCCTGAAATTATCGTTCCAATAAATCTTTTATGCAATGAATGATCTCATTTTTTCCAAGTGAGTTATTGCTCTTCACCTGCAAATAATCTCCATACCCTTGTGAAAATCCGTGCAGTCCACATCTACTGAATCTTACCCCTTTACCATAATCCGCAATTACTTCTGCCACTGTACTTCCAAGACCACCAATTATACTATGATCTTCCACTGTCATAATCTTCCCTGTTTCTTCAACTGCCTTTATCACCGCTTCTCTATCTATCGGCTTAATCGTATGCATATCCAATACTCTTGCTTCTATTCCCTCGCCGCTTAACTGATCTGCAATCTCCAGTACATCCTTAAGAATACTACCAGTGCTTATCAAGGTAATATCCGTACCTTCCCTTAACATAACCGCCTTGCCTATATGAAACTCATAATCTTTTTCATAGATTTCACTTTCTCTGTTGGTACCAAGCCTTAAGTAAACAGGCCCTTCCTGTTCATAAGCCGCTACAGTTGCCTTTTTCACTTCCATAGGACTCGCCGGACACAAAATTGACAGCCCCGGCAATGACCGTAACCCGCCAAGATCTTCCGTAGAATGATGCGTTGGCCCAAGTGCACTGTAAACCTGCCCTGCTCCTGTCCCAACAATCTTTACATTCTGATTCTGCAGACATACATCATTTCTTATAAACTCAAACGCACGATATGCCAAGAACGCTCCTATCGTATATGCAAACGGTATTTTGCCACAACTTGCCATGCCTGCCGCCATACCAATCATATTTGCCTCAGATATCCCGAGATTCAAATATTGCTCCGGAAAATCCCTGCGATACTTATCATATACGATCGCGCCATTATCCGAAATCAAAGCATATACTCTCTTATCCTTATGTGCAAGTTCGTACAATGTATCTAAATATGCTGTCCTCATCCCAAATCCTCTTCCGTCACTTCAAGTTCTGACATTAAAATCGGCAATTCCTCAGTATTCGGCATCCTGTAATGCCAAATCGGCACGTTCTCCATAAAAGATACACCTTTACCCTTAACCGTATGCGCTATCACTAACGTAGGAACATTTTCACATCTTATAAGCGATGCCTGCCTGATCTCAGCATGATTGTGGCCATCAATCTCCACCACATTCCACCCAAACGCTTTCCACTTATCCGCAAATGGTTTCATACGAACAATCGTCTCCAACTCATCCATTGCCTGCATCTTATTATGATCAACGATCACTGTCAGATTATCCAATCCCAGAGTTGGCGCAGATAATGCCCCTTCCCAAATGGATCCTTCCTGACATTCTCCATCCCCTAATATAACATAAGTATGACTCTTCCTGCCGTCAACTTTATTTGCGTATGCTATGCCAATACCAAACGACAAGCCATGCCCCAAAGCCCCCGTTGATGCCTCTACGCCCGGCACTTCTCCGATCTTAGGATGCCCGCCAAGCCTGCTGCCTGGCTGGCAGAACGTCTTTAACTCCCCTGCATCAAAATACCCTGCCAGCGCCAGCGCCGCATATAAAGCGACCCCTGCATGGCCCTTACTTAAAATCAGCTTATCCCGCTCTTCCCAGTCCGGCTGTTCTGGTCTATATCTTAGAACTTCTCCGAAATACAGCGTTCCCAGTATATCCGTAACAGAAAATGCCGCCCCCATATGAGCACCACCAGCTGCATATGCCTGAAGGAATACCTGCTTCCTGATCTCCTTACATCTCTTTTCAACAATTCCGATATTCATGTCCTTCTTCTTCCTTTAAACAAAATTAACATGATTCAGATCCATATCCAGATAAGAATTGATCAATACATTTCTCGAATCATAAACACAGTGCTGTTTACAAACTTTCAACGCATCAAATTCTTTGAATTTTCTGGTAACCTCTTCTGAGTTCCATCCCTCTTCAAAAGACTGATCTTTCAAATCGCACACGCATCCATCCGAAAGATATGCCTTATCATGGCAATAATAAACTTTACTGTTTGCCGCTATGATACACACAAATTCCTTGATGGGACATCTTGAATAAGTACGTTTAAATACCTCATAGTTATCAAAATCGCCTGTATACAAATCAATTATTTTAAAGATATCATCGTTCAGCCTGCTCCCCAAATCATCAAGTTTCTTTATCACTTCATCTTTAAAATCTTTATGGTATTCCTCTGTCTCATTACTGAACAGCGGTGCAAACTTTACATGATTGGCTCCCAGTGTTTTCATGGTAACTGCCACCTGCTCTATTTCTTTATAATTTTCCCTGCCGATCACAAAATTTACGCCCAGTTCACACTCTTTATTCTTTATTTTTGCAAACTCCTCAATATTTTTCAGAAGATCAGGCAACGCATTTTCCCCTATTCCTCTGATCTCGGCATAATTAACCGCATCGATGGAATCTATGGATATCCTCACCCATTTGGCCCTGGCAAGCAGCTCTGCATTCCTGCCTTTCAACATACTGCCGTTTGTTATGATAGAAAGGTCTATGCCTGCGTCCAGTACTTTCTCCATCGTTTCTGCAATAAAAGGATAGATCAGTGGTTCTCCTCCGCCGCTGAATGTCACTGCCTTTACACCCATTTTCTGCATATCAGCTATGATTTCCAACATCTTATCACGAGGAATCATATCATTTGGTCCATACTCGTTCAAGGTAAGATATGGATTTTTATAATGACAGTAATAACAATTGTGATTACATATATTTGTCGGTTTGATTCTGATATAAAGAGGATTACAACGCTCCCCTGCCTCCAATCTTCCCAACAATTCCTTATGATGAAAAATCTTCAACTGGCTATACGGTGTAACATTTCTATTCATTTCTATAACCATGCCTTTCTCTTAATCTGCACATCCGCGACCACACTTGTACTCACCGAAAGTTTATATAAAATTCACATGTTCTCCCGGATTCTTCAATGCATCTAAATATTTATTCATTTCATCCAGTCTGCATATCTCTCTGCAGTTTTTATCCAGATCCATATTCATAAAATAATCGGTAATCTCTTTCCTGTGCTCTCCTTCCCATATCCGGCAAAAACTTTCTTCATATAGATTTCCATATTTCAATTCGTCTTTGCCCATAAATACAATGCATGGCCACAGATTACCTTTGGCATCTATATAAACCATAAAAGGAAGCGCCCAGCAGTGTTTATAATTCCGTCTGCACTCCAGTTTCTTCATTGCATGAGCCCTGAAAAACACATTAAAATTCTCTGTCCTCAGTTCATTGACTTCACTTTCCAGCTCCAGCATCTCTTTATAGTCGACCTGCAGAATATGCCCGCTTTGAGGATGTTGGGAAAACGGCTTGACCGTAAAATAATCAACCCCGATCTCTCTTAATCTTTTTCCCATTTCTGCAATTTCATTTTTGTTATCCGGCAGAAGAAGAAGCTGCACACCAAGCGTCGTCGTAAGACCCTGATCCCGTTTTACCTTCACTGCCTCCTGCATATTATACAGAACCTTGTCTAAATCCCCTGGTTTTCCCTGTTGAATCTTGTCATAGGTGTCATTATGTATTCCTGCGACACTGAACCTGATCCATGTTAATGACCCCAGACACTCTCTGGCAGCTTCTGCTGTAAGCAAAACCCCGTTTGTCGATACTGCCACGTCAATCCCCAATGACTTGGTATAATTAATTACATCAAACGCTTCCTTATGTAAGAGCGGCTCTCCTTCCCCTGCATAAACAACGCTCTTTAATCCCTTTGCCGCCAGTTCTTTCAAATTTGCCTTCAGCATTCCGGCATCAATTTTTTCCGGTTTGTAGCCCGTATAATCGACAGCGCAGAAAATACATCTATGGTTGCACGCATTTGTCAGGCCAATTTCCAATTCTATTGGATATATATTCTCACCTCTCACCCATCTGGCGACTGTATCCGGATGATAAATCAGCTTATGAGAATCCATTCTTATATTCTCTGACATCATTTTCCCTCTTATATATTCAATAACGTACTTGCAAATTTAAGTGCATTTACTTTCTCGACGGATTCCTTATTACCAACAATATTAGCTCCCAAAGCGCCACCGATATTTCCCATAAAGGTTCCCACTTCCACCGGTGCCCCTGCTGCCGTAAAAATACCTGCCAATGAGAAAAAGGCATCTCCTGCTCCCACCGTATCTTTTACTGTTAATGTAAAAGCAGGACATTCGCGAATCTTTCCATCAGCTACTCCATAGGCCCCTTTCGAACCTCTTGTCAACCATCCGTTGCCATTCAGATGACGGCTGAGCTTCTCTAATTTCTTTCTTTCATCTACACCATATACCGGATAGGCAAGATTCAACTCCTGTTGATCCAATGTGAATACATCCGCTCTCATATATTTTGTGATAAGGTTCATACCTTTATTGGAAGAGTTCGTTTGACAGTTCAACACCAGATATTTCGCTTTTTCCTGCACAAGCTTCATGACTTCTTCATCCACGAGCCCATGCCCAAAATCACATAGAAAAACCACATCATAATTCGAAATCACTTCTTCAAGTTTCTCTACAAATTTATTTCTAGTCTCTTTTTCAAATCCCGGTTTTGCAGGAATATTATTGATAGCAAAAATCTTCCTGTACTCTTCCCGCTTCTCATTTCTTGTCAAATACCTTTTCTTAATGATTGTTGGAATCTCATGGCTGTACACCAGTTTCAGATTTACGCTGTCAGCCAATTCATCAAATATTCTAAGTCGAATATCCTCTTCCTTGCCTATAATAGACGCCAATGTTACGCTTTCTGCAAACGTAGACAGGTGTCTCGCTATCGCTACCGCACCACCCAGATAATCTTCTGAATGATCCAATCTCGCAGAATATCCCATATCCTTACTCATCATACCCTGCACATCGCAATATGTATACTGGTCGATTATGGTATCGCCTATTACCAGAACTTTTAATCTGCTTATCCTGTCAGCATACATTTTGATATCTTTCATGGAATACCTGTTTTTCAGATCCTCCATATACTCTCTCACATCGTCAGGCAGCCCGGATAATGCTGTATTGATAAGCTTAGTTGAACTGAACACCTCTCCTGACGTAAAAAATATTTTCCCGCCATGTTTCTCAACAATTTCCTGCTCTTCCGTAATTTTGCCGGTAATGTCTTCCTTCGCCTTCTTATATTCCTCTCCCTTCACATACAGATCCGGCTCAACTGCTTCAACAATATCGTCGACTGTATAACCTTCCGAAAGCATTACATAATCAATATATTCTATGGCTTCAAGGAATTTCATCCGCATTTCATCATTGAAATACGGTCTTCCCGGCCCCTTCCGAACAAACTTTTCGGATGTTATAGACACGATCAGTATATCCCCCAGCTGTTTTGCCTGTTCAAAATGGATGATATGTCCAGGGTGAATTAAGTCAAACACACCATGGCATAAAACCACTCTTTTCTTCTGAGCTTTCAGGAAATCTTTCACCTTCTCTTTGTACTCATGCTTTGTTATGATTTTACCCATCCAACTATGACCCTTTACTTTCCAAGATATTTAAACCAGTCCTCTGTAGCCACTCCGATACTGTCCGGTGTCCACACCGGTGCTGCTTTCCAATAATCAATATTATCAAGTACTTTCTGCACGCCCTCTTCAAAACTGACCTGCGCCTTCCAGCCCAGCCGTTCTTCTATCCTGGTCGTATCCGCAAATGTACAATCCGGTTCACCCGGCCTCTTGGGGATATGCGTGATCTCACCACCCAGCAGCTCACACAACCGGTTCACTGAATATGTTCCACCGCTTCCCACATTAAAGGTATCCTGCATCACGTCAGACACAGCCGCCGTATAGAATGCATCCGCGATATCCGTCACATAGGTAAAGTCTCTCGTCTGCTCTCCATCTCCCACAACCGTAAACGGCTTCCCGGCCAGCTTCTGCGCCAGGAACACGCCAAACACTGCTCCATAGGTTCCGGAAGTCCTCGACCTCGTTCCGTACACATTAAAAAGCCGTAGTGTCACTACCGGCAGCCCATAGACCTGTCCCCAGTGCAATACAGTCTCTTCTCCCAGTCTCTTTGTCAATGCATACGGGTACTGAGGCCTGATCTCCGCCGACTCCTTCGTCGGGTATTCATCCGGAATACCATAGCATGAAGAAGAGGCTGCATATACTAATTTCTTAATATTGGCAGCCTTCGCGCATTCAACTACATTGTAAGTCCCAAGCACATTAGAAGAATAGTAATCCCAGGGTCTCTGAATCGACGGCACGATATCAGCCAGCGCCGCAAAATGAAAAATATAATCCACATCTTTAAAAACCGGTTCTATTTCTTCCCTGTTTCGAATATCCATATGATAAACTGTCAGATTAGGATCATCCTTCTGGTGATCCAGATTTTCAGGCCGCCCTGTTGTCCAGTTATCGATCACTCTGACCGTATGCCCTTCCGCAAGCAGTCTGTCTACCATATGGGAGCCAATAAATCCGCATCCGCCTGTCACTAATGAGATCATCTCTGTTCCTCCAACTACATATTTTATCAAAAACAAAAAACCTGTCATTGCATACTGTGAGCACTAACAGGTTATCTTTCTTCCTATTTCTGCATCCATGCAAATTTATCATTCATCCTGAACCACTACGTTACTTATATCGGCAGAAACCTGCTATTCTTTAGTCACAGTATTTCCAGCACCCCTCTTAAATCCTCAAAAATATGAGCCGGCGTAACGTCTGCCTCCAGATTCTTCGAGCCATATCCGGACTCCAATAAAACCGTCCTGATCCCCATATTTTGACCAGCCAGAATGTCGCCAGCCCGGTCACCTACCATATAAGAACCTGCCAGATCAATGGCAAATTCCCTGCATGCCGCTTGAAACAAACCCGTTTCCGGTTTGCGGCACCTACATTGTATTTTATATTTTTCAACCCGTCCCGCGGGATGATGCGGACAATAATAAACCGCATCTGCCTTTGTCTTCCGCATCAGATACGCATTCATTTTCTGGAGATCATCTTCACCAAACAAACCTCTCGCCACGCCGCTCTGGTTCGTAACAACGATTGCGTAATAACCCTTTTCATGTATTTTTCTGATGCACTCAGCCGCATACGGAAATATATTTAGTTTCTCTACCGAATCAATATACCCCTTCTCTTCTGTCAGTACACCATCCCTGTCCAGAAAAACTGCCGGTCTTTGTTCTCTACATTGCATATAGTACCACTCCGCCTGTCAAAATCGTATGCCGTCCCTGTCCATGATCAGGTCCACCACCTGTTGGAGCATCAGATTGTGAATAGACTCTACCATCCCATATTTATTACAGGGCACATACACATTCACATCCCCCATTTTCCTGACTTTATTATCCGCTTCAAACCCGGTAAATGTAATGACAGTTGCCTTCTTCTCCCTGGCAGTCTCTATCGCATTCATGATATTTACAGAGTTCCCGGAACTGCTGATCGCCACTAACAGATCTCCTTCTCTGATCAAAAACTCCATCGGCCGCGAAAAGATATATTCATACCCATAATCATTTCCCATACAGGTAGTTACCGCATTATCATACAAACTATACGTATTCATGCCACCGTTTTTCATATAATCTGCTGTCATATGACTGGCAATCGCGGAACTGCCACCGTTTCCAATAAAAAAGAGCTGAGATTTTCTCTTCTTGTGTGCGGTAAAGACATCTACCAGAAGCCTGATTCCCGCACTGTAATCACAACACCTGTCATCAATTCCATGCCGGATTTCCGTACTATTTAATCGCTCTATTAATTCATTCACATATACATTATCCATTGTCGTCATCCGCCCATTCGCAAAAGCTTCCTGCTTCCAACTCCCAAGCCTTCCCTCCCCGTCATAAAAAATCGTCACCCCAAAACATGTCACTTCACCCAGTCTTCCTTCTCTACCTTGTATAATGCCTTAAAGATCTCCACATCTTCCATCGTCGTGATCTTAATATTCTTGGCAGAGCCCTTCGAAAAGTATAATGTCGCCCCCAGATCCAGCATCAGGGTATTTGTATAGACCGCATCTGTAATCCCCGCCTGAAGTGCATCCTCATGTGCCTTCATTACAGCGCCATAACGATACGCCTGCGGAGTCTGCACCCGCATAATATCTTTTCTGCTGATCCCCTCATTTCCTTTCATACCATCTTCCGTCTTAATGATCGTCTCCTGACACCGCATGGCCGCCAGCCCTGAACCGTACTGCCTGCACTTTACGATACAGTCTGAAATAATGTCGGCGGACACCATCGGTCGTATGGCATCATGAATAATGACAATATCATCTTCTTTACAGACATCCCGCAGTTCCTGCAGGGCCTTTCGTGCTGAAGCCTGCCCATTCTCTCCACCACTCACGATCCTTTGCAGCTTCGTAATACCGGCATCCTGTGCATAAACACGCAGAATCTCATGCCATCCATCCAGACAGGACACAATGATCCCATTGATATCCGGATGCTTCTGGAACGCTTCCAGCGTATAAAGAATGATGGGTTTCTCATATACATTCAGAAACTGTTTCGGCACATCCTGCTCCGTCCGTACGCCACTGCCGCCGGCCAATAGTAATGCTATATTCATTGTAACCTGCATTCCTTCCGTTTTACTCTTTCAATCCTAAAACTCATCTTTGATCGGCTCCCTGCGCATTCGATACAATGCCTTAAACATCTCCACATCTTCCACCGTATTAATCTTAAGATTCAGATCAGATCCTTTTGAAAAAAAGACCGTCTCTCCCAGTTTGGACGCTACGCTGTTGGTATCTACTTCCCCGGTTATCCCGGCTTCAACCGCTTTCTGGTGTATCTTAAGCAGCCGGTCCATACGGTAAGCCTGTGGCGTCTGAATCCTCACAATAGAATAACGGGATATGCTTTCATTTCCGGTCACGCCGTCACTTGTCCTCATGATCGTGTCCATCGTCCGAACAGCCGCAACACCCATCCCGTGCAACCGGCACACTCTGATACTGTCTGATATGATATCTTCCGAAACAAATGGCCTGATGGAATCATGCAAAACGATCACATCATCATCGCGGCAGACATCCTTAAGCGCCAAAATACCGATTCTTGCCGAAGCCTGACCATCATTGCCTCCCGACACCACCCACTTTAACTTATCAATGTTAAATTGTTTGGCATAGGCATTGACCATTTCCTGCCAGCCGTCCAGGCAGGCGACCATGATTGCATCAATATCCTTATGTTTCTGAAAGGCTTCTAAAGTATAAACTATGATCGGACGGTTAAAGACATTGACAAACTGTTTCGGCACGCTCATTTGAAATCTGTAATCTGTACCACCCGCTAAAATCAAGGCAACATTCATAGTTCTTTCTCTTCTTCCCCGCATAACTGCGTAACAAATTCATAGCGTATATACTATAACAGATAACTCCTTTCCATAGCAAGCAGATTTCCCTTCTCCTGCTTCTACAGACAATGTATCTTCTCTTTATGTAAGACGCTTACAACACATTAACGTTCTGTATCATCACCGGTTTCCCTGTCTCCTGATAAACCTGTACAACACTGCTGTTATCCCCATAATAAGCGTCGCTCATCACCACAGCCCTGTCCATATCTGCAGTGTCATCATAAATTCCCCAGCCTTCTTGCCTGTATGAGCACACAAGTTTCTCATATGCTTCCCGCATCTGCGGCTTCATGGACTTTATAGTATTTTCCAGTAAAGGATGTGGCCGCCACAAAAGAACAACTTCTTCCTGTTGTTCTTTAAACAACCGAAAAACTGCCTTCATCTTTTCCAGCATTTTTTCTTCGTTCTTCAAAAGTGCTCCGACACTCGTATTGTAGAATATGATCTTCTTCCAGGTGCCGTCAGGTTTCTCAATAACTGCACGCCATTCCTCCGGTATTTCCAGCTTATCTTTACTGGTACTGTGCACCTTATCCAATTTCGGCGAACCCAGACCCAGAATTTTCTTTTCCAGTTTCCTTCTATCAGTATGTTCCCCTGACAATCCAACTTCCTGTGCCGCCTTAATATATTCATCTATATAAATCTGCCGCATCTTCTCAGATTGTACAATCACTTTATCTGCCCAGATTGTTCCCGGCAGAAAGCAGAAATGCTTTACAGCGTCAATCGCCACCCGATCATCAGGCTCTATCTCCCGCAGAATAAAATACGGAATATATACCAGACAGTCCGTATGCTTTTTCAGATTACTGCAAAAGAACCGCTCCGGCACACAAGTTACAATATTGCACCCATCATATGGGTTATGAATATAAATCGCATCCGGATGTCTTTCTTCCAGATGATAATCTTCATAATAGATAATCTCAATATCCGGCGGGTAATCATTTCCCTCATAGTGCAGTTCCCCCAGGCTGTCGTCAGGCCGCTTATCATAATAAGGAATCGGCACAACATAGGCATCACAGTCCTCATCTTCTCTTGCCGCCAGATAAACGCTCTCCAGAGAATCCCACATGCTCGCCTTATATGGCAGAAAAACTACTTCTTTCCTTACTTTCATATGATTGATCGCATTTTCCGTCTTGATCAATATTTCTTCCAGAAATTTAAAAGCTTTCTGAGGCGGAATTTCTTCCACACGCAAGTTAACTTGATAGAGCCTTTCGCAGTACTGCTCCAAACAGGCGACTGCCTCCGTCCCCTCCCCTTCCAGCTGATCGATCAGTTCCCCGATCTGAATCGCCGCATCCTGGCAATCAGTAAGCAGGCTCTGCACTGTTTGATCGTTCTTTTGTAATAAGTACTCCTTACAATGCATATGAACCTCATGTAAACTTGCAATAACCTCCAAAATCTGTTGTTTGTGAAACTTACGCATATAATACTCCTCGCATATTCCTCATCCCTCTGGCCAACTGTAAATAGAAATCAATCGCAGATTATCCATGCCTCAGCAAATAATATCTCCATGGCCGGGAAAACTCTTAAAATTTCTACCCGATCAGCACTGTCTTCCCCTCAAATGCAAACCCATACTTCCGGATTCGCTCCTCCGGTATCCCTCTCCCCACAAGCGCCGCCACATACTGCTTCTCCTCTATCTGAGCCAGCGCCGCTTTCACCGCCTCTTCCAGAGAAGCGTCTTTCTTCGGATTATACACTTTAAATTCTATGATAAAAGCATCCAATCCCTCTTCTTTCGGCTCCAGCATCACATCATACCTTCCAAACCCGCTCTCCCGGTTAGACGTGATCACATACCTGTCCTCCAGCTCCACCATAAGCCCCAGCACAAACCCGTGATAGAAGCGTTCCGGCTCCGTCTTTCCGGAAGCACGTTTCCCCGTGTCGAAGAAACTGAAAGTTTCGCTGGTAACGCGGTTCATGTATTCATTCATGCCGTCCAGATCTCCGGTAAGAAGCGCTTTCACAAAATCATTATAGTCGGACAGATTCCTGGAGAACCATTCGGATACCATGTTGATGAACATGATCTTTACTTCGTAGTTCGTCAATGCCAGCTCATATTTTGGTGCTTTTATAATATGATCCGTTTCATATCTCTCATAGCGCACGACCTTCAAATAACCGCCTGCCACGAGGAGGCTCCAAATCGCGTTCTCATTGTTATCCAGCTGGTCATAAACGATCTGTTCATCAATAGGCACAAGCAGATGTTCTCCTGCCAGCAGACTCTCAAAAGACTCCTTTACAGCCCTTGCGCCCTCCCGGATCAGCTTGCCTGCAAGACTGTTGGAGCTGGTGTTTGCCCAGTAAGTCTGCAACGTCTGTTTATCAAGATAATTCAGTATCGACCAGGGGTTGTAGATATCCCTTTTATTCCCGAAGACAAATCCATCATACCAGCTCTTCACCGCTTCCTTCGCATCAAGTCCATACTCATCCAAAGAAGCGAACACCTCTTCTTCTGTGAATCCAAATGCCGTCTCATACTTGCAGGATGTTGTCGTCACTACTTCAAGATTATTCAGATCCGAAAAAACGGACTCCTTACTGACTCTGGTGATACCGGTCATGATCGCTCTCTCCAGGTAAGGGTTCGTCTTAAATGTGGCATTGAACAGGCTCCTGGTGAATGCTGCCAGTTCCTCCCAGTATCCCTCTACATAAGCCTCCTGCATAGGCGTGTCGTATTCATCCAATAAGATAATTACCTTTTTTCCATAATAGCGGTATAGATACTCTGATAACTGATTGAATGCCAAAGTCGCATCCACATCATCCATTTCTGCCGTTTTACCACGGAATACATTCTTTTCCTGTTCCGTCAGACAGTCTCCATCCAGCAAAAACATATTTCTGACATATTCGCTAGCGATTGATTGACAGATTTTTTTTCTTGTTCCGGCATAGTCGCTTTCCTTAATATTGGCAAAAGAAATACTGATCACAGGATATGTCCCCTGCAGTTTACGAAGCTTTTCCGCCTGCCAGACAGCAAGTCCCTCAAACAGATCCTCTCTTCCCGCGAATTTCACAGAGAAAAACCTCTCTACCATGCTCATAGTCAACGTTTTTCCAAACCGCCGCGGCCTGGTGATCAGGGTCACATCGTCTCCGCCTTCCCACCACTCCCTGATAAAATTCGTTTTATCGACGTAAAAGTAATCATTCTCAATGATCCTGCCAAAATCCTGTATCCCGATCCCTACTGTCCGTGCCATAGCCTTTCCTTCCTGACTACAATGATCATCGTCCGCGTATACGCTTCACACGGCATCATCTTTACTCAAAATATCCCCAGCCGTATCATCTCCCAACCGGGCTGTCCACTACTTTAATCCTATTGTAACACAAAAAGACAAAAGTGAAACCACTTTTGCCTTTATTATATTCCGTCTTCCCGTATTACTTCATAATGTTATAGCGGTTCAGGAATCTTCCCTTTCACATACATGCGTCTATTTAAAATCGCTTTACAACAGTCTTGTGCTCCAGGGCTTATGTCTACATCATCCGCAGCAGCATAATATGATACTCCTCATCCTGCACGATCCGCCCCAGCACCACCCTCACACAGCCATCCTCGATCATCTTCATATGCTGTTCATACTGGCTGATCGCCGCCTTCTCGGCCTCTATGTTGGCTGAGACGATTCCCTGCAGATTACCGGCAAACTCCACATAAGAGGGCGTCCACTGCTGCGGTTTGCCGTTTCGTGTCGAGATCGAATAATCAATGTTTCCGCCCAGCAGCATGATCATCTCTCCCAGCTTCTGCAGATGGATCATCTCCGCCATGGCGATGCCGAGCAGTGTTCTGGCTTCCGTACAGTGTCCGCAGCACATACAGCTTTCCCCATGAATATACTGGGTAATGGCTGTCAGTTCCGATACTGCTCCACAGTAATCCACTGTCAACAGCTTGGCATAGAACGGATTCTGCTCCTGTACTCTGACCGGCGGGTAGGGGAAGGGCAGCATCAGCGGCGAGATACCGCTGAAACTGCAGTCACTTTGTAACATCTTTCCTTTTGCTTCCATAAATATCCAATCCTTATCTTTTTACATTCTCTATAAGATATTCTATGGAAGCGCCCTCACATGGTGTGGCATTAATGCACAAATTGCACATGATGCGGCATTATCACACAAGTTGCACACGGTGCGGCATTATCGCACAAATTGCACACGGTGCAGCTTTATCGCACAAATTGTACACAGGGCAACTTTATCGCATAAATCCTTCCCCGCAGAGAACTCTCCACCCCCGCAGGCTACAGCATCCCCTCCTTAATCACGCCCTGATCCCGCAGCACCTTCTCCACCACCGTGCCTTTCACCACGCGCAGCAACGGCTTCTTTAAGGCATTCAACGGCCCCGGCAGTGCGATCTCAAGCGGAGACTTGCCATCCATCAGCTTCACGCTGCTGCCAAGCAGTTCCCGGATATCATACACGCTGCCCCAGACTTCCGGCACGCCTCTGTCCACGCCCAGCAGTCCGTATACGGCTTCCATTGCCGTCCGCACGGAGTATTCTGTCGTGAACACCGTGTCTCTGGGCGTCTCAGCAAACTGCCCCAGGAAAGCAAAGTTCACGCAGCCGTCGGGAATCACATCCGGGCGGTCTCCTTTTGTCCTGGGCATGAAAAATGCCGTAATATAAGGCATCATAGTCGGCACGCAGACCGCGCTGTGCTCCGCCAGTTCCTCGATCTCTTCCTCCGGCACGCCCAGATGATAAAGCCACTCTGCCGTGATCTCCTTACCGGTACATTCCTTCATCGGTTTTTTGATATAATCGCCGGGCACATCCGTGAACAGGCCGTAAACCCATACGCAGACCTGCTCTTTTTCCTGTTTCTTGAACTGTCCCTGTCTGTTGATCGTCCAGCTCAGCAGCCAGGAGGAATCCTGACAGCTTACGATACCACCCGTCACGACCCTGCCGCTTTTGGGGTCACGCTTACAAATATTTGTGATATAAGGCAGAATCTTGTCATCCAGTGTGGTCACCGTAGCGGATTCCCAGTTGGTCTTTGCGACGTCGGAGCAGAACTTTTCCGGATGGCCGAAATCCTTATCCTGTGCGGCTATATTTTTCCACAGGTTCCAGCAGCCGCTGGTCCTCACTTCGGCGTCGCCGTTGGGCGCATGGTTCTGGTCGCCGTACACGGTGCCTTCCGTACAGCTTCCGTTGGTAACGAATACCAGATCGTTTTCCGTGAGCATAATGCCCTCTTCCACGCCTTTTACCCTGCACTCGATGGCTTTTGCCACTTTCCTGCCGCCCTCCGTCTCAAAAATAACATTTGTTACTTCCGTGTTAAAGCGAAATTCCACGCCTGCCGCTTCCAGATATTTCTGCATGGGCAGGATCAACGACTCGTACTGATTGTATTTCGTGAATTTCAACGCGCTAAAGTCCGGCAGCCCTGCAATGTGGTGAATAAATCTCTGGAAGTACAGCTTCATCTCCAGTGCGCTGTGCCAGTTTTCAAAGGCGAACATGGTCCGCCAGTACAGCCAGAAGGTGGATCCGAATACTTCTTCATCGAAGACATCCTCGATCGTCTTATCATACAGGTCTTCGTCCTTTGTCATAAAGAGCTTCATAATCTCCATGCAGCCTTTCCGGCTCAGATGAAACTTCCCGTCCGTATGAGCGTCCTCGCCGCGGTTCATAGTAGCGCGGCACAGGGAATAATTGGGGTCTTCTTTGTTAAGCCAGTAGTATTCGTCCAGCACGGACACGCCCGGCGTCTCCAGCGAAGGGATGCTGCGGAACAGATCCCACAGGCATTCGAAATGGTTCTCCATCTCTCGGCCGCCCCGCATGATGTAACCTCTTGTGGGATCAAAGATACCGTCGCAGGCGCCGCCCGCAAGGTCCATGGCCTCCAGAATGTGTATGTGATCACCGGGCATCTGTCCGTCTCTTACCAGGAAACATGCCGCCGCCAGAGAGGCCAGCCCGCTGCCTACAAGGTAAGCGTGTTTCTCGTCCACGCCTTCCGGTTTTCTCGGTCTTGCGAAGGCTTCATAGTTGCCGCTGCTGTAATAGATTCCTTTGCTGTTTCTGGCGTCTTTTCCAAGTTCCGTATTGCGGTACTCGGGTTGCGCATCTACATATTTTCTGCCGGTCGCTTTTCCGAAACCGGCTCCTGTACGCTGCCCGCCCTCTGCTTTTTTCTTCTCATGATTGTGTGCCGCATAGGCGACTGCACCTGCTCCTGCTGCTACAGCTGCTACGCCTAATCCCAGTCCTTTTTTCTTTGCCATAATCTGATACCGCCTTTCCTGATCTGTTTTTTAGAATTTTCAAAATCTCTGCAGCTTTTGCCTTTCGGCCTGCACTGCCGCGATCCCCTTCCGGTACGTCCATCTTACACACCGGCAGAAAGAAATCCAACTTACAAAAAAGGCGAAATGATAAAAACTTTATCATTTCACCTTTTTTGATAAAAGATACAATTCAAAAATTCAATTCTGTTCCGGCGCAGCACCGTCCCGCCGGGAAATTTTTTCGAAATTACGGATGGAGTGGGTAATATTCCCGTGCAGCGTAATGCTCATCTTCTCAACGATCGCCGTATAGTCTTCTTTCATCCCGCGGTCGATCCAGTCCAGCATGACACCCACAAACCCGTATTTATAGAATTCCGCGATAAAACTCTTATCCTCCGGCGCCAGTTTTGCGTCCGCGCACTTTTCCTCCACCACATCGGCGATCAGCCGGTAGGTCAGTTCGTACAGATAACTCTCCAGTTTGCTGCGCTCAACCGCCCGGTATACATTCATGATAAACTGCCTGTTCTCCGTCACTGCCTCGAAGATCTGCAGCATTCCCTCCTGCCAGGTGTCATAGGTTTTCTTCCCCTGCAGCGCCTTCCTGCCGTCCTCGATACAGCTCCACTCCACCAGATCGTAGATATCCTTGAAATGATAGTAGAAGGACATCCGGCTGATACCACAGTCCGCCGTCAGATCCTGGATCGTGATCTTATCCAGCTGTTTGTGCTGCAGCAGTTTCTTAAGGGACGCTTCCAGTGCGTGCTTGGTACTATTCGTCATGATTCAATACCCATAAATCTTTTCAAAAGCATAAGAAGTTCGTCTATATTGACCGGTTTGGCCGTATGCGCATTCATACCGGATTCCAGACAGTGCTGTATGTCTTCGGAAAAGGCGTCCGCTGTCATGGCAATGATCGGAATTGTGCGCGCATCTTCTCTTTCCAGCGCTCTGATGCTTTCCGTCGCTTCATAGCCTGTCATCACCGGCATACGGACATCCATCAGGATCGCTTCATAATAGCCGGCCTCGGACTGCTCAAATTTATCAAGGCACAGCTTACCGTTCTCTGCCCATTCCAGTTCCAGTCCCACATCCGACAAAAGCTCATGCAGCACTTCCCAGTTTAAGCTGTTGTCCTCTGCCACCAGGACGCGATGACCGGACAGATCCGGATGGTTGTTCCTCTCGTCCTCTCCATCCGTGTCCACGCCCATGTATTTTTTCAATCCGTAGAACAGCGTCGATTTAAACAGCGGTTTCGCAATGAAACCATTGATCCCGGCCGTGCGCGCCTCTGTCTCGAAGTCGCTCCAGTCGTAAGCGGAGATCAGAATGATCGGAACGGCGTCTCCCAGGCTGCGCCTGATCTCCCTGGCAAGCTGAATCCCGTCCATACCCGGCAGTTTCCAGTCCAGAAGGATGATCTGGTAATCGTCTCTCCTCGCATGATGCTCATGCACCAGCCGCAATGCCTTCTCCCCGCTCAGGGTCCAATCCGCCTGAATGCCGATGGATTCCAGCGCATCCACCGCCGTGCGGCACAAAGTCTCGTCGTCATCCACCACCAGCATCTTCCATGCCGGAAGTAACATATCAACCTCTTTCACGGTCGCCCGCTCAAGGTCAAGCGTCACATGGAACTGAGAACCTCTGCCCAGCTCGCTTTCCACTTCGATCATACCGCCCATGACATCTATGATATATTTCGTGATAGCCATACCAAGCCCGGCGCCCTCTGTCTTGTGCACCCGCTTGCTGTCGGCCCGCGAATAGGAATCGAAGATCTTGGCCATAAACTCGGGCGACATTCCTATGCCGTTGTCCTTCACAAGAATATGCGTCCGTACATAATCTTCTCCCTGCGGCGACTCTTCCTCGTACAGAGTCAGTCTGATACAGCCGCCTTCCTGCGTATACTTGACCGAATTCGAAAGAAGATTCAAAAGCACCTGATTCAGACGGACGCTGTCGCAGTATACGTCTTCACAGAGAATATGATCTATATGCACCTCGAAGCTCTGGTTCTTGCCCTTGACCTGCGGCTGAACGATGCCCACGATCGCCTCGATGACTTCCCGTAAAGAGACCATATCCACTGTCAGCGTCATCTTACCGCTCTCGATCTTGGCCATATCCAACACATCGTTGATCAGGCCCAGCAGATGTTTGCCGGAAAGGGCAATCTTCTTTAAGCAGTTCTGTACCTGGTCTTTATCATCTATATGCGCCGTCGCGATGGCCGTCATACCTACGATCGCATTCATCGGTGTCCGGATATCGTGGCTCATATTAGACAGGAATTCGCTCTTGGCTTTCGTCGCTTCTTCCGCTGTCTTACGGGCCTCGTTCAATTCATTGATCTGTCGTATGCTTATTCTGTAATACTGGAAGAAGATCAACAGAAGCATCAGCAGGATCGCACCGCATGCCAGCAGTGTGGCTATCGTCCTCTCCTCGTTGAGTGATTCCACCGATTCATTCAGAGCGCCAAAAGGCAGTACAATGACCAGATTCCACTCGGAATTGGGCAATGCCACCGTGATCACCTGCTGTCTGCCACCGCCGAACTCCAGGATGGCAAAATAATCCCCGCCCTCCTTAAGCGTCTTCAACAGATCTTCAATATACAGATCGACAGCTTCCGCGTCATCCGCATACACGGCACGTACATAGCTCTGATAATCCGCATACTCCAAATCCTTGTCCCGAATGACAAAAGTGCCGTCTTCCCTGATGATATGCGCATACATCTCGATATCTTCTCTCTCCAGCGCCAGCTCCTCACTGATATACTGTGCCGGCACGCCCATCACCGCCGCAATGCTCTCTTCGCCGTTGCTCATCGGATAATGCGCCTTGACGCCGAACAGCACGATCTGCTCTCCGGAATCGTCGGCAGCCACAGCCACCTTACGCTCACCTTTTCTGAGCGATTTCAGGAAAGAATCCGGATCGATCAGCGTCGCCTCTTCTCCGTACAGAGTCTCCATTTCTCCCGATTCCGCGCACAACGCAAGGGACGTGAAGTCTCTGACCTCCGTCCTGTAGATTAACTCGTCATAAATCTGCCCCATATCCTCGCCTTCCGAAGAAACCACAGTCACTACCGCTTCCGCCTGGCTGAGGCGCAGATTGATAATGGTCTCAAAATGCTTGCTGATCCGCTCTCCCATGCTGCTCATATACATGTTGCCCAGATTGTCTATCGTCCTTTCACTTTCCCGACTCATATAGCTGCCCAGAAAAGCAAAAACACCCACACTGAAACAGATAAGCAAGACGAAACTTCCCAGCAGAAATCTCGTCGCTCCAATTTTAACATGCTTCTTTTCGTTGTTATCCATCAGTGATTTCCTTCCGTAAAACTTGCCATATATTATATAAATATAGCACATAGTCTTTTGACAGGCAAGTTGTTTTGGACATTCTGAACACAGCTGGGCAACAGTTCAACCCGGCACTTTGCATTTACTGCAACTGCACTTTGCTTTGGCAAAGTGAGTGAGAATGCGTAGATTTTGCCAAAGGAATCTGCCCCCGCCACAGGCGGCCTGGAACAGGCTGGATACTCAGCCCATATAGGTCAGCCACAGCCACGAAACCGGGAAGATCAGCGCCAGCGCAGGCACCAGATCCAGCACCGGCGGGTTCTTCAATTTCGTCATCCGCAGCGCATTGACGATCAGGATCATCCCGCCGCAGGAGGAGAAATCACCGATCATCTCCGGCGTCACATAAGGCATCAGTATCTTCGATAAAAAGTAAAAGCCAAACAGCACAATCCCCAGCGGAACAGCGATCAGAAGCTGCATCCATCCCGCCCCCGCCGCCGCAAAGAACACCGCCGCCAGAAGATCCATCACCGCCTTGATCATCAACAGGGTAGTGTCCCCCGAAAGTCCCAGATCCATGGCCCCCAGAATACCCGATGTGCTGACGCAGTACAAGGTAAAACCTGTCATCAGCGTTCCCGCATCGAACCCGGACTTACCGCCCGCCAGCTTCTGTGGCAGAGCAGCCACACGCTCGTCCAGCCGCAGGAAATGCCCGATCGTTCCGCCGATCAGGAAGGCGATGACCACCGCCGAGAAACTGGTTGTCCGCTCGATCAGCCGGATACCCAGCACCAATGTGACGATCGCAAAATAGATCATGGAATTTTCCTGTAACTTTTCCGGCACATATTTTTTCAACAGACAGCCGATCACCGTGCCCAGGATCAGCGCACTCATATTCACCAATAATATATGCATAGCTTGATACACCTTACCTTTCTTACTTTTTTCGCCTTTTACTCATATTTTGTCATCAGCAGGTCTCATCCATCATAAAACCCGCTGTGTCATGCAGGCACAGCGGGTCTTATTCTTTCGTCAAACATGTAAAACATATTCTATTGAGTCAGCACTCATCAAAATCCCGCGCCGGACGCCGGCAGAAAATAACAACCTCAACCTATTACTATTCTCATTTCCAACTGCTCACAGCAACGGCATCCTCAGATAAAACCTCAGCTTACGTAATTATCAAAATATCCCTGGATCAAAATGACAGGCGTACCCTTGTCACCGGAACCGCTGGTCAGGTCACACAGAGAACCGATCAGATCGGTCAGCTTTCTCGGTGTCGTACCCTGCGATACCATATCGCCTACCAGATTGTCCTTCTTCTCGCGGATGCGGTTGGAGATCGCTTCCTTAAGCGCTTCGCCGGACAGATCCTTGAAATCGTTGTCCGCCAGATATTTCAGCTTCAGCTCGTTGGGCGTGCCCTCCAGGCCGGGTGTGCTGGCCGGTGATACACAAGGGTCTGCCAGCTCCCAGATCTTGCCTACAGGATCCTTGAAAGCGCCGTCGCCGTACACCATCACTTCCACATGTTTACCGGTTCTGTCCAGAATCTCTTTCTGAATATCCAGCACCAGATCCGTACACTCTCTCGGGAACAGCTTGATCGTGTCCTCCGTGGACTTGTTGGAGCCAAGCAGGCCGTACTTCTCATTACAGCCGCTGCCGTTCACCGGGCTTGTCAGAATATCATCCATACCCATGACACGCTCTGCGCCTGCTGCCAGCAGCAGTCTCTTCGTGCGCGCTCTCGTGTGGATATCACAGTTTAACACATTCTTCGTATAAGCCAGAATACTGCGGCAGTCATTGGCAAAGATGATCTCTGCTTCCGCTCCCGCTTCTCTGATCACGTCGCCGTAATAGGACACATAATCCACTCCCGTAAAGGGATGTTTATTCTCTCCAAAAAGCTCTCTGTACTTCTCCAGTGTCAGCACGTCGCTGTATGGGTTGATCCCCGCTGCATCCAGCTGATCAAAGGTAACCAGCTCATTGCCCACTTCATCGCTGGGATAGCTGAGCATCAGCACTACCTTCTTCGCACCCTTCGCAATACCGCGCAGGCAGATCGCAAAACGGTTCCTGGACAGGATCGGGAAGATAACGCCGATGGTCTCTCCGCCCAGCTTCTCCTTCACATCCTGTGCGATGGCCTCTATGGAAGCATAATTGCCCTGCGCCCTCGCCACCACGGACTCGGTCACCGCGATCACGTCCCTGTCGCGGATGGCAAAGCCTTCTGCCTCAGCCGCCTCTAAAACACTGCCTGTAACAATTTTGACAAGGTCGTCTCCCTCTCTGATGATCGGACAGCGAATGCCTCTTGATACAGTTCCTACTTTTCTTTCCATCTGTTACCCCTTCTCTCTTAAGTTTTATATCCTCAATATCCATGCCATGACAGGATGACGCCGCTTTTTGCCTGTACCCGCAGCGCACCCTATTCCATTTTGCCAGAAAATGCATAAAATAGCAACAATATTTATTATCCGGGCAGATTCCTCTGGCCAATTTTGCGCATTCTCACATTTCCACCACCCGCGTCGCGATCTTCTCCCGGAAGCGCACGTCGTGTTCCACGATCAGCATGGTCGGCTGGAAAGTCAGGATCAGTTTCTCGATCTGCATCCGGGAAAAAACGTCGATATAATTGAGCGGTTCATCCCAGATATACAGATGCGCCGGTTTCAACAGACTTGCCGCGATCAGCACCTTTTTCTTCTGTCCCTCGGAATATTCCTCCATATGCTTGGCAAACTGCACCCGCTCTAAGTCAAGCTGCCGCAGGATGGCACAGAAAAGGCTCTCGTCCAGCCCATTGTCCCGACAGAAGTCTTTCAGGTTGCCATGAAGGCCGGAAGTGTCCTGATTAATATAGGAAATGACCAAACCGGAGGCACATGTCAAAGTACCCGTTTCCTGCAGACGCATTTCCCTGGTCCCCTGCCGGTTTTCCGTTTCCGTCCCCTTTACAGTTCCCGCGGCCACAGTATGCCATTCCTCATTGCGACCCAGAACCGCCTTGATCAGACTGGACTTGCCGCAGCCGTTCTCACCGTGAAGAAACACCCGCTCCCCGCGCCGCAGTTCGAAAGCCAGGCCGCGGAATATTTCATTGTCACCGTAGGCGATCCCGTAATCCCTGGCATTGATCAGCACTTCCTTATGATGCTGCATCGGCATCAGTTTTAAATCCACCGGATCCTCGATATCCCGCAAAAGGCCTTCCTTCTGCTCGATCTCATCCGCGATCCGCTTCTCCACCTGCATCCTGCGGCTCTGCATCTTCTTCGTCTTCGCACCGATGTAGGCCCGCCTGCCGCCGTGCCCGGGATCCTTGATCGGATCAAATCCGATCTTGCTGCTTTCGTTTTTATCCGCCCAGTCACGGGTGCGCTCGGCCGCCTGTTTCAATCTGCTGATCTCTTTCCTGTGCTTCTCGTTCTCTGCCAGATGAAAAGCGTCTATGCGGTTCTTATTCTCCCACCATGTGGAAAAATTCCCGCTCTGCACCTCAATACTGCTGCGGTTCAGCACCAGCACGTGATCAATGCAGGCATCCAGCAGATCCCTGTCATGGGAGACAAGGATGAAGCCCTTTTTCCTCCCCAGATATGCTTTGACAGTCTCTCTTGACTCCCGTTCCAGATGGTTGGTCGGCTCGTCGATGAGCAGGAAATCATTTTCCCCGGAAAAAAGCACTGCCAGCATCACCTTCGTCCGCTCCCCATGGCTCAGCGTACCAAAAGGCCTGTAGAGGATCTCCGCATCAAGGTTAAGCTTTTCCAGCTCGCAGATGACCCGCCACTGCTCACAGCCCTGTTTCAGCTGTTCCAGAAATTCCACGGCGCACTGCGTTTTCTGCTCCTCCGTGACCTGATAAGGAAAATAGTCGAATACGGCAGACGCGCTGATATGCCCCTCAAATTCATATTTTCCCAGAAGAAGATTCAGGAAAGTAGTCTTGCCCTTGCCGTTCCTCCCGATAAATCCCAGTTTCCAATCCGTATCGATCTGAAACGATACCTTTTCAAATATATTGTCAAAACTGCCCTCATAGCAGAAGGTCATGTTCGACACACTGATCTGTGACATGATGTACCACCTCCGTTTCGAAAAAATAAAAAAGGAACCATCTGTCGCCAAATGATCCCGAATCGTCTCTGTAGCTCTTATTTCTCCGTTACGGTGCTGTGTGCACTGTCATATACGATAAAGCGCATCGTCGCACATCGTCGTGCTTCGCAGGCCATACATGGCCGCACCCCCTGTCCCTGGCAAAGCGCTCAAAAGATTCCGACAGTACATATCCCATGCAAAACGCATCGCTATACACACAAAAAAAGAGGCTGTGAGAAACATAATCTACCTTTGGCAACATGATGAAACAGCCGTGCCGGACTCTGCGGACAGTACTGCTCCTTTGATCAATTCATGTTTCAAAAGTCGATTACTTCTTCATCTTTCCACCTCTTCCTTTCAAAGATATCTTATTATAGGGATGCCGCTTTGCGTTTGTCAAGCCCTCTTTTACAAAAAAATCCTCAGCCCACGGCAAAACTTCCGGACACAAAATCTTCTCATTTTGAACATAGTTTCTCCTTATTTTTGCCATAAAATGACACCATGCCCGATAGGCCGATACCTTCATCTTCATAAGTGCTTCCCCTCATACAGCAATTTACACAGTAACGGGTTCACCTATCGGGCATTTTTTATTAGAAAACTGCAGGACAGGTTCGCCTGCACGAACACTGCAAAGGGAGGTTGCTGCCTATGGCTTACCGCCACGAATGGAAACATATCATAAACTTATCCGACATGATCATCCTGCAGGGACGGCTTCCCGCCGTCATGACGCCTGATCCTCACGCCATAAACGGAAAATATGAGATCCGCAGTCTGTACTTCGACGATCCCGCAGACCGGGCGCTTCGCGAAAAGCTGGACGGCGTAAGCAGGCGCGAAAAATTCCGCATCCGCTGCTATAACAGAGACACTTCCCTGATCCATCTGGAGAAGAAAAGCAAAACCGGCGGGCTGGGAGAAAAACTGAGCGCCGTCTTAAAAAAAGATGAGGCACAGGCGATCGTGGATGGCGACTATGCATGGATGCGTCACAGTGCGGATCCTCTTGTTACCGAATTCTACTCCAAAATATCCTCTCAGCGGCTTCGGCCTAAAACGATCGTTGATTATACAAGAGAACCTTACCTGTTTCCGGCCGGTAATGTCAGAGTAACGATCGACTACAATATCCGTACCGCCCTGCATTGTACTGACTTTCTGAATCCTGAATGTATCACCATACCGGCAGGAGACGCCCCGATCATTCTGGAAGTCAAATGGGATGCTTATCTGCCCGATATCGTCCGGGATGCGGTACAGCTCAACGCGCGCAGCGTCTGCGCCTTTTCCAAATACGCCGCCTGCAGAATTTATGGATAAAGTATATCTGTATAAAAAGCCTGCAGCGCATAAAGAAAAAAACTGCGTTCATACAGTTTCATTTCATCAATCATAGAATGGAGAACAGATCATGACTTTTAACGACATTTTCAAATCAAGTTTCCTCAATAATATCACCAGTATCAGTCTTTTCGACATGTCGCTGGCGCTGCTGCTGGCTTTCGGCGTCGGCATGTTCATCTTTTTTGTCTATAAAAGGACCTTTTCCGGCGTCATGTACTCTTCCAGTTTCGGCGTGACGCTGATCGCCCTCACCATGATCACGACCCTTGTCATTCTGGCTGTGACTTCCAATGTGGTGCTTTCCCTTGGTATGGTAGGCGCCCTGTCCATCGTCCGCTTCCGTACCGCCATCAAGGAGCCGCTGGATATCGCCTTTCTCTTCTGGTCGATCGCAGTCGGCATTGTGCTGGCGGCAGGGCTGATTCCGCTGGCAGTTATCGGCAGCCTGCTGATCGGCGTTGTCCTGCTCGTCTTTGTCAACCGGAAAACACATATAAATCCCTATATTGCCGTGATCAGCTGTACAGACCACGCAAGTGAGGTGCGCGTCCATGAATATCTGGAAAAGCAGGTGCGCCGCCTCGTAGTCAAGAGTAAGACCGCGCAAAAGGACGCTGTCGAACTGAATCTCGAAATCCGGCTGAAAGACGACAACACCGACTTCGTCAACACGCTTGCCGCGATGGAGGGCGTGAACAGCGCCGTTCTGGTCAGCTACAACGGCGATTATATGGGATAATTCCGCAACACGGCAACACGATAATAAGGAGACAATACATGGCGACCAGCAAACACATTGACAAGATCTGCTGTATCATAATGACTGCCACGCTGCTGCTTACTTTCCTCTTTATAAATGCAGGCCGCTTCGGCGTACAGGCGGTAAGTGCCGCGGCAGGTTATGCCTCCCGGCTCTTTAACACCGCCGAAGTACATACGATCGATATCATCATGGACGATTGGGATTCTTTTATCGAAACCTGTACCGACGAACAGTATACCGATTGTGCCGTTGTCATCGACGGAGAGTCTTTCCGCAACGTGGCGATCCGCGCCAAAGGCAACACTTCTCTTTCTTCCGTTGCGGCTTACGGCAATGACCGCTACAGCTTCAAGATAGAATTTGACCACTATGACAATGCCATGAATTATTATGGACTTGACAAACTTTGCCTGAATAATATCATCCAGGATAACACTTTTATGAAAGATTACCTCACCTATCGACTGATGCATGAATTCGGTGTAGATTCACCGCTGTGCAGCTATGTTTACATCACGGTGAACGGGCAGGACTGGGGATTATATCTGGCTGTGGAAGGCGTGGAAGAATCCTTCCTCGCACGAAACTACGGAAATGAATACGGGGAATTGTACAAGCCGGACAGCATGAAGATGGGCGGCGGACGCGGAAACGGACAGGGATTTGATTTCAGGAATTTTGATTTCGAAGATCTTGATTTTGATGATGCAAATTTCAAGGGTCCTGCTTTCGACGGCTCTGATTTTGATCCATTTGACCAGGAGAAAAACAGCTTCAACAAACGCCGGAACCCCGGCAATCCTGCTTCGCCATCCGACAGGCCGGAAGGCTCCCCGGATATGCAGAATCCTCCTGCCATGCCGGATCTCCCCGACATGCCCGAAGGCGGCTCCTTCTTAAAAGGCATGGGCAGCAGCGATGTATCGCTAATTTATACCGATGACGCATTCGACAGTTATACCAATATTTTCGACAATGCCAAGACCAGCCCCTCCGATGCTGACAAAACGCGGCTGATCGAAGCGCTGAAAAATCTGAATGAGGATGAGAATAAATCGCTTGAAACTACGGTAGCTATAGACGAAGTCATCCGCTATTTCGTGGTACATAACTTTGTGCTCAATTTCGACAGTTACACGGGTTCCATGATCCATAATTATTATTTGTATGAAAAGGACGGACAGCTTTCCATGATCCCATGGGATTACAATCTGGCCTTTGGCGGATTTGACTCCGAAAGCGATGCCACACAGCTTGTCAATTATCCGATTGACACCCCTGTCTCCGGCGGCTCTATTGATTCCCGGCCGATGCTTGCATGGATCTTCAACGCCGCAGAGTATACAGACTTATATCATCAATACTTTGAGGAATTTTTAAATGAATATTTTGAGAATGACGGGCTTGCTTCCCTGATCGACGAGACTGCCCGCCTGATCGCGCCTTACGTAGAAGCCGATCCGACAAAATTCTGCAGCACGGAAGAATTCGAGAAGGGCGTCTCCACTCTCAGAAGCTTCTGCCTGCGAAGAGCAGAGAGCATCTCCGAACAGCTTAAGGGCACGATCCCCTCTACTTCCGAAGGCCAGACACAAGACAGTTCCGCGCTCATCGACGCCTCGGATCTTGTGATATCAGATATGGGCACCATGGGTGAGATGATGAAGCGCGGCAATCATAAACCTATTACTCCGTAGGCTTCTGATAGAAACGCCCGGACAGTTCCTCCGTGCGCAGTGCATTGACAAACGCGGCCGGATCCGCTTCCTTCACGGCGCGGATCACCCGTTTGCTCTCCTCCTTGGAGACGACGGAATATACCACCTGCCGCTTCTGATGCTCATAAGAGCCTTCTCCGCTTAAGACCGTGGCCCCGTGCATACTTGCCAGATTGATGGCCTGGCAGACCTCGTTTGGCTTATTGGTCACGATAAAGAGCGTCTGCTTCTGATACCGTTTATAAAGCATATGCAGGATCTGCGTTGAAGCATATTGATAGATGATGGAATAAAGCGCCTTCTCCATACCGAACAGCACACCGGCCACACCGATGATCACTATATTAAAAGCGAGAATAAAATTCCAGGAATCCACACCCTTTTTCTCGGAGAGATAGATCGAAACAAAATCCGTACCGCCCGTAGTGGCATTCATAAGCAGGCAAATACTGATAACAAAACCGTTAATAATGCCGCCAAAAATACTGATCAACAGAATATCATACGTAATAGCGCTCTGTGGTATGATATCCGTCAGCACACTCGTCAGTACGATCATCAGGCAGGAATACAGCGTAAACTTCTTACCGATAAAGCGAAATCCAATGTAGATCGGCACCAGATTCAGCAGCAGGTTCACCAGGGAATAGGGAATCTCCATATTCAGAAATCTCTCGAAGATACTCTGGATCAGAACCGTCAGCCCCGTGGCGCCGCCCGGATACAGGCCCCCTGCCTTGACAAACGTTTTGATATTGACCGCCATAAGAACCGAAGCCAGACAGATGACAATGATCCGTTTTCCATCCTTTTTTAAATCAAAGGTCATAGCGCTTTTTCCTCCGTAATTACCTTGATCGCCTTTCTTATTATAGGCTTGCCGTTTTGATCCTGCAATATGAAAAATAACGAAAAGCGACAGCGTTTCATACGGAGATAGTGTCAGTTTTTATTATGCTTTGATCCCTGAGCTCATGGCCCCTTTGACAAATTCTTTTTGCGTGCAGATAAAGAACAAAATCACCGGGAATGAAAGAAGCACCACCCCCGCAAGCGTCAGATTTGTCTTCTTAAAATAAGTCATATTAACTGTCTGCAAACCTACCACCAGCGTAAACTGATCCACTTTGTTGATAAAAGTCGCCGGCACCATATAAGAATTCCATGTCCCGGTAAAATTCAGAATCGCAATGGACGCAAACAACGGTTTGGAGATCGGGGCAACGATGCGGAAGAATACCCCGGCATGGCTCAAGCCGTCAATTCTAGCAGCTTCCAGAAGTTCATTTGGCACGGCATAGAAAAACTGTCTGGCCATAAACAAAAACATTGTCTGGGAAAGAAACGGCAGTGTGATCGCCCAGATCGTATTATGCATGTTTAGTCTGGCAAGCTGGATATACATTTGAATCATCGTTAATTGAAACGGAACCATCATGGAAAGCAGCAGGCAGCTGAAAATCAACTTTTTCCCCGGAAAATTCAGCTTTGCCAGTGCATAGCCCGCCATCGTTGGCAGAAGCAGGTTCCCCGCAACCACGATCACAGTGGATAGAAAAGTATTCCAGTACCACCGCAGAATAGGATATTCTGCAAACAGTTCCCTGAAATTGTCAAGTGTCCACACACTGATCGGTGCCCAGGTCTGCACATAGCGATAAGGCAGCAGCGCATTATAAAATACATATAAGATCGGCAGTAAAAAGATCAACGCCAATGCTATCAGAATAATATACATCAAAATCGTAAGCAGTTTCTTTTTTATCATCTTCTGTCTTTTTCCTTTCATCATGCCGCGGCGGCGGCTCAGTGCATATGTCTGCTAGTCTCCTTCCTTACTGATCAATGTTCTCACCATGGATAACAGGAAAATAAATCCAAGCAGTACCATAGCGGCAGCGCTTCCGTACCCCATGTCCATATAGCTGAATGACTGTTGATACAGGAAAGTCACCACAGTACTGGTCGCCCCGGCCGGAGATCCCAACGGACTCTGTTTTGAGATTGCTGCAATCTGGTCAAAGATCTGAAACGCATTGATCATCCCAAGTGTGATCACAAGATAGGTAGTAGGCCTGACGAGCGGCAGTGTAATATACCAGATGGACTCTGCCCGGTTCGCGCCGTCTATCCGTGCCGCTTCGTAAAGCTCGGCGGATATATTCTGTAGACCGCTTATGTAAAGAATCATGTAAAAGCCGATCTGCTGCCATACATAGATGATGATAATGAGGGGCAGCGCATACTTTGTGCTGGTAAACCAGGTCGTATTATCCAGACCGAAAAGCGTAAATAATTTTGTGCCGATTCCGTCTTTGATAAAAAAATACATGAAAAAGATACTCACTGCCACAGACGAGATGACATATGGCATATAATACACGGTACGGAAAAAGGTTTTGCCTTTTATTTTTCCGTCCAACAGTACTGCGATCAAAAAGGCGATCACTGCAATAAGTATCACAACAACTGCAGCCATCAGAAAAGTATGCTGCAATGCCTTTAAAAATGCATCATCCGCAAAAAGACGTTTGAAGTTGTCAAGTCCTGTGAATCTGGCACGTTCCGGTGTGATAAAACTATACTCATAAAAACTGAGGCGCATGGATTTTACAGCCGGAATAAAAAACCAGTAAATCCATATCAATACGGCCGGCAGCAGAAAGCCTATGGCTGTCAAAACCTCTGCCCGTTTATATTTAATCTTTGCTTTTTTTCTCATTTTTTCTCCATTTCTGCGACGCGATATACTACAAATTTCAGCCCGGAAACCGGGCTGAAATAATCTTGTCTGAATTATGTTATTCTTTACTCGGCACCGTATTCAGCAGACAACTGATCCACAATATCCTGTCCCGTCATTTCAGAGCCGTCATCAAACATCGTCTCCTGCAGCAGATTGATCAGGCTGTCAGCAAACTTTTTGCTTTGCGTCGGATAACTGAAAGGTGTTGTATCATCCAGATAACCTACCAGCTCCGCCAGTGCAGGAACTTTTTCTTTGTAATAGTCAAAATACGCCTCTCCGGCAGGAATAACCTCCGTCACATCGACCACTGCTTCATACAGCTTGCTGCCTTCTGCTACATAACTGATTGCTTTGGCAACTTCTTCCGGATGCTGAGAATTTTTGAGGGCCACAAGAGCTGCGGAATGACATGTGCCGCCGCCATTACCGCTCCCACCTTTCGGGATCGGAAGATATTTCAGCTCAATGTCCGGCGCCTCTGTGGCAAAACCACCCTGATACCATGCACCACCCGTAGAGAACAGTGCGGACTGCTGGATCATAACATCCATGTCGCCGCCAAGGCCTAATTCCGTGGGCGTAACGATATAGCCTTCCTTATAGGCATCGATCAAAAACTGCAGTGCTTCCGCATTTTCTTTCGCACCAATATTCTTACCAAAATCCCATCCTCCGCCGAAAGAGAGCGCTATGTTCGTCAAATGATATTCCTGAATATTAACACACCATGCCGCCATGTCATGCTCGTCTTTCACCTTTTTGCAGACAGCAAGGACTTCATCCCATGTAGTCGGATATGCGTCACCCAGACCAAACTCTTCCCACATATTGTTGTTCACGATAAACACGCCAGGATTTAAAGCATACGGTATACCATATACAACATCATCAATCTTCCATGCGTCCATAGCCTTGGCCCATGTCCCGTCCAGACTGATCACTCCTGAATCTACATATTCTGTCAGCGGCTCAAACAATCCCTGATCGATATATTGCAGATAATGTTCATTGGTACAGGAAATAATATCAGGCGCTGTGCCAGCTGCGATCTGTGCAGGAATATTGTCCCAGAAATCAGAGTCACTCGGATACTTGAGAAACTCAATCCGAACGCCAAGATCTTCTTCAATCCCTTCAAATGCTTTCTCCAGCCTTCTGGATTCATCGTCTGCCCATACGCCGATCGTCAATGTCACGCCTTCTCCGCTGTCATTATTTGCTTCAACAACTGCAGCATCCCCTGTTTCGGTATCCTCCGTTTCTGCTTCTGCCGTATTCTGCGGCTTACTGTCTTCTGCTGGTGCAGGATCGGCAGCAGGCTGTGAACCACAGGCTGTCAATCCTGCAAACATGGATAAACACATCAAAAGTCCTGTAATCTTTATGGCTGATTTTCTTTTCATAAGTGATAGTTTTCTCCCTTCATTGTCTTTTTCATAATAGAGCAGGCGGCTTGTTTCTTTGCCGTCTGTCACGCGTAAGGTTCCGGCTCCTTATAGATTCATTATAAGAATTGTCACCTTATTTTCCTATTTTCATCCTTATTGAATCACTTTCATTTTTGCTGCATCTAACGCCAAAAATCCCGCTCTGCGTCGTAAGACAGTGCGGGATTACCGTGACAATTTTCTTTTTTGTCATATTATTTTATATTTTGTCATATCTGCCTGTTTCTGAATTCGATCGGTGTGATCTCCTCCTGCTTCTTAAACGCGATATGAAATGCCGTAGTTGAAAGATACCCTGTTTCCAAAGCAATTTCGTATATTTTCTTATTGGTATTGAGCAGAAGCTCCTTGGCTTTCTCGATTCTGACCTGATTAATGTAGGCCGGAATATTCATACCCATATACTTATTAAAGATCCTGCTCGTATAACTCTCACTCAATTCAAGATATTCTGCGATGCACCCCAGGTTTAAATCTTTTTTATAATGCTCCCTGATATAATCACACGCCCTGCGCACCTGCCAGTTCGTCCCCTGGTCAGTGCTCTCGGGCAGGATTTTGTCCAGATAAGCATAGATCAGAGTCTCCGTCTCTTCCAGCGTTTCCTGCTCCCCGATCTTCTCGATCATCTCCAGATCCGTCCAGTTTCTCTCTCTGGCCTGGATCAGCTTGATCATATCCTGAAAGAATGCCTTGATATGACCGGAATCCACCACTTTACTTTTACGGATCTGCTCGCACCATGCCTGCATCGTTTCACGAACTTCCTCCAACCGGTCGTCAACAACCTGCTCTTTTAACAGCACCTCCCACTGTTCCAGCTTTCCAAGCAGTTCTTCCCTGTTTTGAAAATTTTCCAGCACATCATCATAATAAAAGATATCTCTTTTCTCAAGGAAACTTCTTTCCAGCACAACACACGCCTGATCCCACGCTTTACGGATCTCCTCTTCGCCATAACAAAGTCCGCTGACACCAAAAACCATATCCAGATCCAGATAATCCTGCATAATGGAATGTATGTGCGGCAGCAGTCTTCGAATCTGCATCCACATATCATGTATACTGGAAATATCCGAAAAGCTGAGGAAAATTCCAATATTTTCACGATCATATTGAAGAATGTCATATTCCCTGCAGTTGTGCAACGCCTGTTCCAGAAGAGAATTGAGCGAACGATAAAACAAATCCATTCCTTTACCGGCATAACGGGCCGTTATCTTTTCCATTTCCCGGATCCTGCCTGTTACAGCACAAAAACACTGTGGGTGGAATTTCAACTCGCCCTTCTCCCCCAACGACCAGCCGTCAATCATCTGCCGCAGATATTTTTCCGATCTTATCTTCTGTGAAGAAGCCGTCTCTTCACCAGACTGACCTTCATCGCCATACTCCAGACGGAGTACGGCATCTGACAGACAGCTTTCATTTAAATCGGATTTCAGCACATAGTCTGCTGCCCCGGCCCGAAGCGCTTCCCGCACATATGCAAATTCATCATAGCAGGTGAGCATGATGATCTTGCCCGGATATTCTTCCTCTTTCAGCCTCTGCAGAACCTCCAGTCCATTCATCCCGGGCATATTGATATCCAGGACGATCAGGTCCGGACGGTATTTGTGTGTCAGTTCAAGGCAGCCTTCTCCATCTGAGGCTTCCCCTACGATCTCAAATCCATTTTCCTCCCAGGAAAATGCATGGATGATGCCGATTCTGACCAGTACTTCGTCATCTGCAATAAGAACTTTTATCTTTCTACTCATCTTCCATCCTCCTGCGCTGTGCCGGGATTTTTATGGTAACTTTCGTATAGCATCCCTCCATGCTGTCAATCTTTATGGCATATTTTTGTCCATAAAGCAGTTTGATCCGCTGATTTACGTTATAGATCCCTATCTTATTCAGGCTCTTCTCCGAACTGTGCCCGACAGTCAGAATTTCTTCGATCCTTTCGCGGGACATTCCCTTTCCGTCATCTGTTACACATAAAAGCAGTTCGTTTTCCTGCAAATGTATGTCAATCTTGACAGTCGCACAGATATCATTACCGTCAAATCCGTGTAATACTGCGTTTTCTACAAGAGGCTGGAGGATAAAACGCGGAATCATGCATGGCCCAGCCTCTTTTTGTATATCCATAATAAAAGAAAATCGTTCGAAATACCTGAAATTCAGAATACGGATATAACTTTTGATAAACGTGATCTCCCGATCTACTGTCACAAATTCCCCGGTATCTTTGGCCACAAAACGAAGCACTTTCACAAGCTCGTCCAGCATCTGCGTCACCTTATCTGCCCCCTGCAGCTCCGAAAGCCACCGGATAGAGTTCAACGTGTTATACAGAAAATGAGGATTAATCTGTGACTGCAGCGCCAACATCTCCATTCTGTGTTTCTCATGCTCCTGCTCCTTTGCTTCTTTGAACATGACATCGATCCGCTTGACCATATGATTGAATTTTTGAGACAAGATCTCCATCTCTCCATGAAATTCCTCCGTCTGTAAAGACAGATCGCCCGATTCCACAGATTCCATCGTAGAGATCAGCCGTTCTATCGGCTGTGTGATCGTTCTCGCTATCTTAACACTGATAAATACCAGCAGAATACCAAGCGCAAACATACAGACCACAGCCAGTGTAAAAGTGACAGCTACACTGCGCAGTGCATTCCCAATCGGCACAAGATGATAAATCCGTCCACTCATATAATTTAACTTTGTCACAGCCACATACCATGTCTGCTCCTTCATATATATCTGATAGAGCCGCCCCTCCTCCTCGAAGCTGTCTTTATTGGCTGTCAGTGTTTTTTCGATTTCCTTTTTCTGTTCTTCCGGATAAGGAATGATAAGACGATCACTCTTGTCTGAAACGACGACGACACTTTCGCTGTATTCAGAAGAATCCCACAGCCTGGCAAAATTCTCAACAGAACAGTCAATCACGATCATGCCCAGATATTCTCCTGTATCCGGATCCAGAATACTCCGTGCCACAGAGATCACTTCCCAGTCCCGGTTGACAGCATTCTCTTTGTGAACACCTATGATAAACGGTTTCCCGTTTCCTTCTTTCACTTTAGAAAACCAGCTCTCAGATTTGATATGATATCCGGTGGTTCCGGATATCCGGGAGCGGAATGCATAGTAATCCATATGCGCCGGGTAGAGCCAGACCGCGTCGATCTGATTATGCATGTAATAGATATGATTGTACAGTTTGGGAGCAATAGCTTCGATATCAGCGATCTGACTGGCCACTTTGTGCGTATTATTCATGTTCCTGTAATCTTTACGCAGAATATCCAATATCTCTGTGTCGAGATATGGAAACTCAGAAAGTTTGATCACGCTGTCAAAGTAGTTATCAATGCTTTTTTTGATTTGATAGTTGCTGCTGTAGATAGATTTGCTGACATTTTTCTTAATAATCTGTTCCCAACAGACTATCATCATAAAAGACATGCACAGCAGTACAATACATATGATCAGGAAATAGCCAGACAGTATTTTCTTCTTTAGGGACATGTCTTTTAATTTCACTGGAAGATTCATTTTCCCCTCACGTTATCAGTATTTTTGTCTTTAAAATTTTACCACGATACATTTTGGACTGCAAGAAGACACACACCGAAAATCAACAGCCGGTAAATCCCTTTCCCGATCTTCTCTATCACCTGTCGATCTGCCAGCGATCTTAACAGCCTCTGCAGCTGCCGCCTGCTGCAATGCAGATGGGTCGCAGCATGTTCCACACCGTGCATCTGCCCGCCCGGACATTCCTGCCGCAGATAATGAAGCAACTTCTCTTCCAATGTGGAGTATTCCGCGTCCTGCCGGGAGACCAGGGCCAGTTTATGGGACACGGAGCGAAGCAGATAACGCAGGAATGTATTATCATTCCACAAAGCGGCTCTACAGCCATACAATGGCAGCTCTATGCAGTGTACCTTCCGCACGGCTTCCACAAGAAACGGAAGATTCCCCTCCCCGCAGAATTCCATGTCCCCCAGCAGCGTAAAACCGTCCAGATAGCAGAGCGGATACCGGCTTCCGTCACTGCGGACCGCGTAGATCTGAACTTCACCGGCAACAACAAACTGCAGGCAGCTGCCGGAATCCCGGATATTATTTAAGATCTCTCCCCTGTCGTACTCACACAGGCGAAAAGAAAGCTGCTTTGTTTCAAAAAGATTCTCAATCTGATTCTTTGTCATATAGTCATTGAGCATCCCTGTATCAGCGATCTCTTTCATGGACCTATCCCCCTGCCTTTCCGCGTAACTCTTAAATATTCCAAACCACGCATCCACAGTATCTGTAAAAATATTTCCGATATTTTTGTTCATTGTGCCATATGTCACAACAAAACACAAGCAATGCCGTTAAAATAGAAAACGGTACGTGGCAGGGAAGCCGAAAACCGAACTGTTACACCGGTACAATTTTATGAAAAAGGAGACCCACATTCCATGGCAAACGAACTCTTTGAAAAAGTCCCCGTACACAAAGCATACTTCAAACTGGCGCTGCCGGTAGTGTTCAGCATGGTCATTTCCCTTGTCTACAATATGGTGGACACCTGGTTCATCGCCAGAACGGGGAACACCGACCTGATCGCCGGCGTATCTCTCGGAGCGCCGGTCTTTACGCTGATGATCGCCCTGGGTGATATCTTCGGGCTGGGCGGCAGCTCGGTCATCTCCAGACTGTTTGGACGGAAACTGGATGAGGACGGGAAACGACTCAGTGTTTTCTGCTTCTATGCGGCCATCGTGTGTGGTATTCTGATCACAGTTCTGATGCTTCTGTTCAGACAGCCGATTCTGTCCTTGTTAGGAGCTGACCAGAATACCCATACTTACGTTTCCCAATATTATACCTTCATCGTCTTGGGCGCACCTTTTATCATCCTGTCCTTTACGCCCTCCAACCTGCTGCGGACGGAAGGCTTCGCCACCGCCTCCATGACGGGAACCATCCTTGGCTCTGTGGTCAATATCATACTGGACCCGATCTTCATCTTTATACTTGGATTAGGTGCAGCGGGTGCAGCCATTGCCACCGTACTGGGCAATATCTGCGCGGATATTTTCTTTGTCTGGTTCCTGTTGAAAAAGAGCAAAAAACTGTCCGTCAATCCTCTCGGTTTCCATATTTCCGCTGACGAAATCGGACAGATCATGGCAATCGGCTTTCCGGCTTCCATCACTAACTTTATGCAGAGCTTCGGTATCGCCCTTATGAACCGCTTCCTGCTCCCATATGGAAATGAGCGGGTTGCGGCTATGGGAATTGTGATGAAGATCAATATGATTGCTGTCCTCATCCTGGTCGGCTTTGCCTTCGGCGGCCAGCCCTTGATTGGCTATAACTATGGCGCCGGAAATCACAAACGATTGCAGAAGATCCTGCAGTTTTCCTATCGCTTTGAGACCGGCACAGGCTTGCTTCTGGCTCTCATTCTTGCTCTCACGGCGCGTCCTATGATTGGGTTATTCATCAAAGATCCTGCCATTGTGGAAACCGGCATCCCCATGCTGCGTATGCAGCTGGTCGGTATGCCCTTTATAGCAGTCGTCCTCGTCACCATCTGCATTTTTCAGTCGGCCGGAAAAGCATGGAACGCCTTCCTGTTATCCGTCAGCAGACAGGGCGTGCTCTTTGCCGTCGTAATCCTGCTCGCCGCAAGACTGGCCGGCTACTATGGCATCCTGATGGCACAGGCCGTCTCAGACCTGCTCACGGCATTGCTGGCGGTCTGGCTTTTCTGGCACGGACTGTACCGGGTCATCTGGGAAAAATGATACAGACAGAGAAGACAGGCGTCTTTATTCGACGCCCTCTTTCTCTGCCTGCATTCTTTTACGATATTGAGCCGGCGTGATCCCATACTCCTTGCGGAACATATCATAGAAATAGCTTCTGCTCTGATAACCGACCCGCGCGATAATCTCCTCGATGCTTCGCTCCGAATCCTGCAGCAGCTCCTCCGCCTTTTGCAGCCGTATCGTCTTTAATCTCTCACTGTAAGTCTGCCCGCTGTATTCCCGGATCAGCCGGTTGTAATAATCCTCGTTATAGTGGAACTCCTGCACAAGATTATCAATGTTAGCATCGTGGTAATGCTTCTGCAGATACTGCTCCACTTCCTGATACAGAAGATCCCGCAGTCTCCTTTTCTCTTCCATTTCCACCAGGAAGTCATAGCTGACAGACAATTCCTCCACCAAACGCTTTGTCAGGCCTTTCACCACATCTTCATAGCCTGTCTTCTTCTCAATGATCTCCTGAAGGATCTGATTCAAGATCCGCTGTGCCTCAATCCCTCCATTGCTTTTTCTTGTAAAATGCAGAAACTGCCGGATCATCTTCTGCCGCATCAGCGAAGTCCTCAAGAACTGCTGAATCTCTGAATTTTCCACAAATCCCAGAATCGCGGAATCAAAAGTCTCCAACGAGATTGAAAAATAAACCGTAAATAATTCCTCCAGATGATAAATGTCACAGTGATAGCAGTTCGGATTCGTAATCCAGAAATCTCCTGCCCTGAATCGGTATTCCTTACCGTTGAAAGACTGTCTCGCACATCCTCTGACTACAAAACCAATCTCTATGTTACTGTGCATATGCACGGGCCCTGTCTCCGTATCCTTCTGGAAATCCCTGTGAAAGACAACCTCCCCCGTTTCTCCGGACGCATAGATTAGAATATGCTTGCGGCTGTCCTGCAGCCAGATTCCCGCATTCGGTATCCGCTGATACGGATACTGCAGTACATTGACATCGTTCACATATACCGTATTATGTCTCTGTTCCTGACCCGCCAGACGCGCTTCATTCTCACGGACATATCTCTCCCATTGTTCAAAGCCTTTGATTCCCTCAGCGTTCTCCATAATGCACTCCATACTCTGTTTGATTCCTATGTATGTTTCCGTGCGTACTTCTTAATCTTGGCGTAGAAATCTTCCAGAATAAAGCGGTCGTTGATATCGTGATACACTCTGATTTTCCTGCCCCCGCCGGAAAAGTGATATCTCAGATCCTGATCTACCGCCGGCGCCTCCTGTTCCCCTGCCAGGAAATGCATCTGGTCCATCATCAGCCCTACCACCGGAGAATCGCCAAGACACCAGCTTTCCCCGGCGGGCCAGTAAAGCTGCTCCGCCAGGGAATCATTGAACTCCACCAGCTGACGAAACAGATAATCTCCCACCTCTCCACAGCCGGCAACCTTCATTTCAAGTTCTGTCAGGCTGACCATCATTTTACTATAGACATTGACCGGAACCTGCCACAAATCAATATCGGACTGAAAGACAATATTTGCTGCCTTCACGTCATTGGAAAGGTTGAACTCCAACCCGCCGTCGGGATACGCGCCCCCTCCGATCCAGATCGCCGTCATCCTTCCGGCAATCTCCGGATGTGCCAGCCACGCACAGGCAAGATCCGTAATCGGTCCGGTAAAAGCGACAAACAAAGGCCTTTCATCCTCAGCCATGCATTCCTCTACGATGGCTTTTGCCCCCTCGGAATACTCAAAACATCCCTCGCCTTTCACCGCCTCCGAAGCGCCTCTATACACAGGCACCTCCTGTGCTTTTTTCATCATGGAAACCAGTTTCCTGCATTCTTCATAACTTCTGTTCATAGAATCGGCATACTGCCTGCTGCCATAATGGGCCCCGATCAGCCCCTTTACATCAAACTTCGGCGTCAACAGCGCATGTACGATCGCATATTGATCGTCCGCCTCGTTTTTTGCATCCGCATCTATAATCACGCGTACCCTCTTCTGTCCCGGAACACTAAACATATATTTTCTTTCTCCTTCTGTCCATTCTGCTGCCCATTCCCTTTCCCTTCACTTCATTTCATTAACGATCCACAGCTTCTGCCTTTATCCCTTGACACTCCCCAGTGTTATTCCCGACACAAAATATCTCTGCAGGAACGGATAGACAAGCAGAATCGGTATCGTGCCGATCACCATCTGCGCACTTTTCAATGCATTTTCATTAAAATTGGATAACTGCATCTGCTCTAAAGGCGTCAGATTTGAAAAATTAAAGCTTATGATAATGCTTCTTAAGTATGTCTGAAGCGGATATCGGTCGGCTTTCATATAGATCATGCCATCAAACCAGCTGTTCCAGTGCTGCACCAGCGTAAACAATGCCACCGTAGCCAGAACCGGTTTGGAGACCGGCAGGAAGATACTCCACAGGATTCTCCAATGTCCCGCCCCGTCAAGCGAAGCCGACTCCTCCAGCTCCACCGGAAGCTGCCGGAAAAAGCTGAGAACAAGCAGCATGTTAAAAACATTGACGGCGCACGGCAGGATCATTGCCCAGACGGTATTCAGCAGGCCCAGTTCCCTGACCACCAGGTATGTGGGAATCAGACCACCATGAAAAAGCATTGTGAAAAAAATAAACCACACATAGAAATCTCTCCCCGGAAACCGCTTCCCTTTAGACAACGGATAAGCCGCCGTGACCATCAGGAACATGCCAAGCGGCAGACCCACCGCCACGCGAAGAACCGTGATCCATGCCGCCTTCCAGAATGGAGCACGCTTAAGCACATACAGATAGGAATCCAGCTGGAACTCCACCGGCAGCAGACCCACCTTCCCTGCCGATATCGCCTCATTGGAACTGAAACTCTGGCAGACAATGTACCAGAAGGGAACAAAACAAAGCATCCCTGTCAATACCAACAAAATGCCGATCACCGCCTGTCCCGTCTTCTGGGAAGCAGACTGCACAAACCGCAGTTCCTGTTCTTCCGCTTTCTTCATAGGTTCCTCCTAAAAGATCTTGTAATCAAACTTTTTATCCGCGATATAATAAGACCCCGCGATCAACAGCAATGATACCACCGATTTCAGCAAACCAACCGCGGCCGAAGGCGCCAGCTGTCCCTGCTCAATTCCCATCCGGTACACCATCGTATCGATGATATCGCCGCTCTCATATACCCCGGGCGAATACAGATTATACACCTGATCAAAACCCGCATTCAGAATATTACCCATATTCAACACACTCATCAATATGATGATCATGCTCATACCCGGAAGCGTCACATACAGAATCTGCTTCCATCGGCCGGCTCCATCTATGGCTGCCGCTTCATACAGAGAACTGTCGATGCCGGTGATCGCCGCCAGGTAGATGACACTGTTATAGCCAAATGTTTTCCAGAGATCCGATATGATCAATGTTGTCCTGAAATAGCGGTTATCTCCCAGAAAATAGATCGGTTTACCGCCAAGCGCCGTGATCAGCTGGTTGAGGATGCCGGATGACGGGGACAACATATCCCCGATCATCCCCGCCAAAATGATCCATGAAATAAAATACGGAAAATAGATGATTGTCTGCACACTTTTCTTCAAGATACGATTCCTGCACTCGTTTAACAACAGTGCCACAACAATGGCAAGCAGAGTACCGATCACAATCTTCGACACAGACAGGATCAGCGTGTTGACCACCACCTGCTTTGTATTGGGCAGTGAAAAAATATATCTGAAATTTTCCAGTCCGATCCATTTGTTCTTACCAAACAGCCCCTTTGCCGGATTAAATTTCTGAAAGGCAATGATAATTCCGACCATGGGTACATAAGAAAATACGATCAGGAACAGAATCGTCGGCAGCATCATTACGTGCAGCTGCAGGTTCTTTTTACCGGACTTCTTTCCTTCTTTTCCATTCCATACTTCCATAGTGACTCTCCTCATGCTTCTGACGCCCATCCTCCTTATCTGGCCGCGATCATCTCATTGACCTCCTGCGTCACCTGTTCGCCGCCTGCCGCCATCCAGTCGGATACCATCTTGTCAAATCCCTCTTCGATCTCCAGCTCACCGTTGATCATCTTGATATATGCGGTATCGATAATCTCCTGCATACCGCCGGCCCTGGCTGCCTGTGTCTGCGTCGGAACACCCTGATACGCATTCCAGTTGAAAATATCCGGATACGTATCGTCTACCAGATTAAAGCAGGAACCCTCCGGCCCAAACTCCAGCTGATAAGTCAAAGATCCCTCCTGAATATATTTCCAGTAACTTGCTCCCACACCTGTCAGCTCGTCCATCGCATCGTTCTTAAGCGCTTCTTTCATCTCCCGATGAGGTTTTAAGTCCGTATCCGCCGCAAGCATACTGACAGGCCCTCGCTGCCATACATTGGAATCCACTTCACAGGCAAAGAAATTCTCGAAATCATTCTGCTCACCGAACAGCTTCTCCACGTATGCATTGAAAACGGCAAAGGCAGCCTCGGGATTCTCACACGCCGCATTCACACAATACAGACCGTTCGTATCCACATTCGCATAAACGGGCGCGGGATTTCCGTCCGTTCCCGGTGCAAGGATCGGTATCCATTCCGCATCGGGAATCTCATCCTTGATCGCATTGATATAAATCGCATACCAATGACATCCATAGAACATGCCGCATCGGTTGGAAGCCAGCAATTCCGGATAATCCACGAAGTTAAACGTAGAAAACTCCTGGTTCAGAATACCCTCCTCGTACAATGTATTCAGCCATTTCAGGGCATCCTTCACTTCCGGCTGTACCATGGAGAATCCGACCGTTCCGTCCTCCTGCGTACACCAGAAATTATTATTGGCCAGCTTTCCTCCAAACGCCCAGAAGATACCCATGGATCCCATTTTGGTATAGGAAGAATCTATACTTAGTCCGATCGTATCATCCTTGCCGTTTCCGTCCGGGTCCTGTGTGGCAAAAGCCCTCGCCACATCCGCGACCTCGTCCATTGTCTTCGGAACCGCAAGCCCTAACTTGTCCAGCCAGTCTTTCCGAAGCCACAGATAACTGTAACCGTTGGTAGAAGGCATTTTCCCCGGTACACAATACAGTTTTCCGTCAACTTTATAGTTGTCCAGGAAATTATCGCCTTCTCCCTCAACCAGTTCTTTCAAGGTCGGATTGGCCTCTGTCTGGTACAATGTCGTCAAGTCCGCAACCGCTTCCGCATCGATCAGCTGCTGATAGGTTATCATATCCGGCACCCAGAATACATCCGGCAGGTCTCCCGATGTCATGGCCAGTGTCAGCATCTGCTTATAATCCTCCGTATTCGGTGCAAGCAGCGAATACTCGGCATTGACTCCCACTTCCTCCCGATAATAGCGGATCCAGCGATTGTCATCATAGGGTTCGCCGATATTTGCCATTGCCGTAAATCCTTCATTGTTGATATCATACGGATCTCCGAAGGTCAGTGTAATCTCCTCATCGTAGGTTCTCCATTCTCCGGCTCCATACGCTCCTGCGGCTTTGGCGGCTGTATCCGTTTCGGAGCTTTCCGATTCAATTCCTGTACTCTCCACACTCTCTGCCGTTTCCTCGTCCAAAGCTCCTTCCAGCTGTTGCTCTTGGGCGTCATTTTCCGCCGTCCCCTGCGTACTGTTCTCATTTCCACCGCCACAGCCTGCCAGCATACCGGTCGTCAGCACTGCTGTCAACAATAATGCCCAATATCTGTTTCTCTTCATTGTAACCCCTCCCAGCTTTTTATTTTGTGCTTAAATAGTAGCATTCATTCCGGAAACGCAACAATGAGATGACACGACTTTAGCGATCGGGAAATGTACTCTATTCCGATTGCCTTGCAGGTGTCTTTTTTGTGTAATCTGTGTTACCATAGTATTACATCAAATCATTAACCAATTCAAATTATCGGAAAGACAAAAGGAGGAACCATAGAATGAAAGTACTAATGATCAACGGAAGCCCCCGCACTGGCGGCAACACTTCCATTGCCCTGAAAGAAATGGAACAGATTTTCGTACAAAACGGCATCGAATCGGAGATCGTACAGATCGGCAACAAGGATATCCGCGGCTGTATCGCCTGCGGCTCCTGCGCGGAGAGAGGCCGCTGCGTCTTCGACGATGAAGTGAACCGGCTCGCACCCAAATTCGAGGCAGCCGACGGCCTGGTGATCGCCAGCCCGGTCTACTATGCATCCGCCAACGCTACCCTGATCGCCTGTCTGGACCGTCTCTTCTACAGCACCGCTTTCGACAAGACGATGAAAGTCGGCGCAAGTGTGGCAGTGGCAAGGCGCGGCGGCTGTTCCGCCACTTTCGACGAGTTAAACAAATACTTCACCATCACCGGTATGCCGGTGGCTTCCAGCCAGTACTGGAACAGCGTACACGGACGGGGTGCCGGTGAGGCAATGCAGGATGACGAAGGTCTGCAGACAATGCGGGTGCTGGCAAGAAATATGACCTTCCTGATGAAGAGCATCGCACTTGGGAAGGAACAGTTCGGACTGCCGGAAACAGAAAAGCGCGTTTATACCCACTACATACGATAACACAGACAATCAGGGCGTTCTCCAATGTTGCTTAGGAGACGCCCTGATTTATTTTTTAATTTGGGAGAAAATCCCGGATTAATGTGTCAACCCCATAACGTCCTCCACCGGCAGCGCCAGCACTACCCCGTGGGCTTCCGTTCCGAGGCCGCACACGGAAGCGATCGCCGTCATGATCTCTGTCTTGCGCTCTTTGGGCACCACGATCATGACGAAGTCCTGTTCTTCCTGTACCTTAATGCCGAAATGCCTGCTGACACTCTTGGAATTGCGCCGACGTCCTTTCATCACCGTACCGCCCTTGGCTCCCGCATTCCGCGCGGCATCCACCACGTCATCGCTGTAACCGCCGTCTACCGAAACCCAGATCACCGTATATTCCGTCTTCTCGCCCATCTGCTCTTCCTCTCCCTTCGGCATTTCCTTCTTCGCCGCCTCTATCTCCGTCCACGCCCGTTCCTCTTCATCCAGAACCTGCAAAATATGGTTCTGCAGGGCATTCAGCGGAATCGTGATCGCGATGCCGCCGCCTTTATGACGGAAATGAAGCTGCTTATACAACATCTCAAATACGGTCTTCACCTGGCTTTTGGGCAGTACCGCACCCGAAAGAAGCCTGGTAGTCCCCCGCATTCCGAAAATATCCATCATCTCCGAGGGTGCCGTTCCTTTTCCCCTGAACTGAAAACAGACCGGAACATTCATGGAATCAAACAGTTCCTCCAGTTTCCGCTGATCCTCTTCCTTCGTGATCGTAAGGAGCAGTCTCGGAACAACCTGTGGCTTTATATTATCTGTCATGTTACTAACCGTGCCTCCTCTTCATGATACCAGTCTCCGCTCATCTGCATCGAAGATGCTCTGGCAAGTCTTTTCACAGCTAACGACATTAAAAATTTCGTTTACTATATGTTATTCAAGATCCACAATAAGATCCTCGATCGCCTGAATCGGCTGCTTCACTACCCTGGCCTTACGTGCCGATACGACTCCCATACACTGGATCGCGATCAGCGGCGCAAGCGCCACCAGCGCCACGATACCGAAGGCATCCGCCACCACATTGCCACCCGCGGCCGTACAGGCCCCCATGGCCAGCGGCAGCAGGAACGTGGAAGTCATGGGCCCGCTGGCAACGCCGCCGGAGTCGAAGGCGATACCGACGAAAACAGGCGGTACCAGTCTGCTTAAGATAAAGGCCAGCGTATAACCGGGAATGATGATCCAGTAGATGCTGACTCCCGTCAATACGCGCACCATGGAGAGCGCTACCGCACAGGCCACGCCTGCCGAGAGTGCGGCGTTCATCATCTTAAAAGATACGTTACCGCCCGTGATCTCCTCTACCTGCTCATTCAAAACCTGCACCGCAGGCTCGGCCTTGACAATATAATAACCGATAATGATTCCCACCGGAATCAGCGCCCACTTATAACTGCTGTCCGCAATACCGCTGCCCAACAGGCTTCCCACGGGAGCAAACCCCACATTCACCCCGGTCAGGAAAAGAATCAGTCCCAGCACCGTGTAAATAAACCCGACCGCCATTCTCTGTACCTGACGCTTGCGGTAGATCTTTCCCCGCAGCTGAAACAGCAGGAACACACCGATCACCGGCAGAATACTGCTCAGCACTTCCCGCACATAATCCGGGATCTCCGCTGCAAATTCCCGCACCACGTCCTGGGTGGTCACCAACTCCGGTATCTCCACCGCCGTGTAAACCGCCTCTGTGGGATGGTAGAAAATACCCAAAAGCAGCACCATCAGAATCGGTCCCACACTGCACAGCGCGATCAGACCGAAACTGTCATTGCTTCCTTCTTTATCACTCCGCGCCGCGGAAAGGCCCACGCCCAGCGACATGATAAAGGGCACCGTCATCGGGCCTGTGGTTACACCGCCCGCATCGAAAGCTACCGCGATAAAATCCGACGGTGTCAGGAATGACAACACAAACACCAATATGTACAAAATCGCCAGCAGCATGGATAATCTTACCTTAAACACAATACGCAGCAGCGCGATCACCATAAAGATTCCCACGCCCACCGCCACGGTCAGGATCAGCACCATATTCGGAATCGCCGACACCTGATTCGCCAGCACCTGCAGATCCGGCTCCGAGATCGTGATGATGGCTCCCATGATAAAGCAGACCACCGCCATCAGTACGATGCTGTTGCTCTTGACCAGCCTGCCGCCGACACCCTGTCCAAGCGGCGTCATCGCCATCTCTGCTCCCAGCTGGAAAAGCCCCATGCCCATGATCAGAAGAAACGCCCCCGTCAGAAACAACACCAGCGTACTGACCTCCAGCGGCACCAGCGTCACACTTAAGACCAGAACGATCATCGTGATCGGCAGCACGCTCGAAAGGGATTCCTTCGTCTTTTCTTTCAGTTTTTCATTCATCCGTTATCTATATCCTCCCTTCCCTCTACACAAAATATCTGTTTCACGGCAAAGACACACGTCTTCCCCAATATACTGAATTATCTCTATGCATTATCCTACAGAAAAATCAGCGAAAAAGAAATAAAAAACCGTGTTAAGAAGTTGTTAAAAAATCAGGACAGTGAAAAATTTACTTTTCTCTGTCCTGATTTCCGGCATTTCTTATCTTCTGTCTGCGAGCCCTGCAATCCTTATTCATCCTCCCCGATATCCTGTGACGCCGCCACTGCTGATACAACAGACGACACTACCGCGATCACAACGGGAATCAGAACAACAACAAATCCTCCGGCCAATAACATAAATCCCATAACAAAACCTCCTGGTTAAATTCCTGTCTTTTACGCCTGCTGCCTGATCTCGTTATCGCATCAATATCCATGAGGGCAGCTCTCAGAATACTGAACCGTGCTTTTTGCTCCAGAAACATCATACCAGATTATTGAAACCGTGTAAAGTTCGCGTTGCGCGGAATTTTCATTTCGGCCGTCATTTTAGCCGCCCTTCTATGCAGGCATTAAATATGCAGGTATAAAAAAAGAAGTGCTGAACCTGATCAACACTTCTCATTTCATACGATAGCAAAAACGGAGAAAGAGGGATTTGAACCCTCGCGCCGCGTAAACGACCTACACCCTTAGCAGGGGCGCCTCTTCAGCCTCTTGAGTATTTCTCCACAGTCTGAACTATCCTCTACCTATATGAAACTGTGCGTTCCACAACAACGCAAAATTTATTATACCTAAAGCATTCCCATTTGTCAATCTTTTATTGCCCTGAAATCACCGAAATTTTCGGAAAATTTTTTGTGTGATTTTTTGACATCATCAATGCGTGGCGCCGCCCGTCACTTTAATGTCCTTCTCAGTGTCCACCACCGCCTCAATCGCCGCCGTGATCGCTTCCACCATCATATCCTGCGACATGGAAGGCATATTCTTCTTATCCACCGCCTGCTGCGGCAGAAAAGGGATATGGATAAAGCCGCTGCGTTTCCCGGGATATTTGACCGCCAGCAGATGACATACACCGTATGTCACGTGATTACACACAAAAGTGCCCGCCGTGTTGGATACAGACGCCGGAATGTTCCGCTCCCGGATCCGCTGCACCATCGCCTTGATCGGCACCGTCACGAAATAGGCCGCCGGTCCGTCTGCATATATGGGTTCGTCAACGATCTGGTTCCCCGCATTGTCCGGAATCCGGCAGTCGTCCACATTGATCCCCACACGCTCCACCGTGATATCCGGCCTGCCGCCTGCCTGTCCGACCGACAACACCACATCCGGATCGTATCTGACGATCGCCTCGTCGATCACCCGAAGGGACTGATGGCAGACCGTCGGAATTTCCAGCTTTATGATCTTTGCGCCGCTGATCGTATCGGGCAGTCTCTTCACCGTCTCAATCGCCGGATTGATTACCTCTCCGCCAAACGGGTCAAATCCGGTAACCAGTATTTTCATGACTCTTCCCCTTCCTGCAGAGAACAGTACTGCGCAGCGGCCGTCTCATACAGATCATTCCCCTGTGCATCGATCACCACGATCACGGGAAAATTCTCCACTTCCAGCCTGCGGATCGCCTCTGTGCCAAGGTCGTCGTATGCGATCACCTCGGATTTTTTGATCGACTTCGAGAGCAGCGCCCCGGCGCCGCCCACTGCTGCAAAGTATACCGCCCCGTTCCTTACGATGGCTTCTTTCACGGCCCCGCTTCTTCTGCCTTTGCCGATCATGCCGGCCATCCCCATATCCAGCAGCGCCGGCGTATATTTGTCCATACGGCTGGCAGTGGTCGGCCCTGCGGAACCGATGGGCCTGCCTTCCCGCGCCGGAGACGGCCCCATATAATACAGGATGTTGCCCTGCATCGCAAGCGGAAGCTCTTCTCCCCGCTCCAGCGCTTCCTGCATTCTCTTATGGGCCGCATCTCTCGCCGTGTAGATCGTCCCGGTTATGTACACATAATCACCGGCCCGCAATGCGCCGGCCGTTTCCCTGTCCATGGGTGCCTTGATATGTTGTTCCATACTGTAGTTACCTTTCCCGCTGTCTGTCGCTCTCTTCTTTCTCACAGCACTCTCACCGCATGTCTGTTCACATGGCAGCAGATATTTACCGCCACCGGCAGTCCCGCTATATGTGTCGGGTAAGTATTGATGTTCACCGCCAGCGCCGTCGTCGTACCGCCCAGGCCGCCGGGGCCGATGCCGGTCTGATTGATCTTCTGCAGCATCTCCTCCTCCAGCTCCTTCACATACGGAATCTCCGAGCGCTGGTTCACCGGTCTTGTCAGCGCCTTCTTGGCCAGCAGTGCACACTTCTCAAAAGTGCCGCCGATTCCCACCCCCACCACCATCGGCGGACATGCATTCGGCCCCGCGTCTTTAACTGCCGTCAGAATTGCATTTCTGACACCCTCGATACCGTCTGCCGGTTTGAGCATAAAGACACGGCTCATATTTTCACTGCCGAATCCTTTCGGGGCCACCGTGATCTTCACCTGATCGCCGGGCACCATCTCATAATGGATCACGGCCGGCGTATTATCCTTCGTATTTTCCCGGAGGATCGGGTCTTTGACCACAGATTTGCGAAGATACCCTTCTGTATATCCCTGTCTGACGCCCTCGTTGACTGCCTCTTCCAGAAGCCCGCCCTCAAAATGGACATCCTGTCCGATCTCCATCAGGATCACCGCCATTCCCGTATCCTGACAGATGGGGATCATATCCTCACCCGCGATCCTGAGGTTGTCCTGAAGCTGACACAGAATCTGCCTGCCCAGGGACGCCTTCTCCGTCCGGGCTGCTTCTTCCATCGCCTCCGCCATATCACCGGCCAGAAAATGATTGGCCTCGATGCACATTTCCTTAATGTTCTGCGCGATATCCGCAACGTCTATATTCCGTACCATGCTGTTATATCCTGTCCTTACCTTGTTTTTGATCCGGGCTGCCCGATCCGCACATGCCTCACATGCTGCACTATACTGCAGCAGCATTTGAAAGCCGCATGAATGCGTCCGCCTGTCTGTTACATACTATACGGTACTGTAACGCTGTGCTCATCCCGTGATCTGTGCTCTGATCGCTTCCAGTTCCTCCTGCGTGGCCTCCTGCGGGTTCCAGCCGATCTTCTGACCGTCATCCCGATATCTGGGAATCAGGTGCATATGAAAATGAAATACGGTCTGCCCTGCCAGCTCGCCGTTGTTCTGCACCAGATTAAACCCTTCACATCCAAGCCGCTGCGTCATCTGTGCCGCCATCTTTTTGGCCAGTTTCATCACTTCCCCGGCCGTCTCCTCCGGCAGCTCATAAAGATCTGCATAGTGTTCTTTCGGCAAGATCAGGGCATGTCCCTTCGATGCCGGTCCCAGATCCAGGATCACCCGGAACTTATCGTCTTCATACAAGGTCTTAGAGGGAATCTCCCCGTTCGCGATCTTACAGAAAATACAGTTTGTGTCTTTCATATTTGTCTCCCTTCACCGCTTTATTTCCCGCCTACTTTCCTCCTGCGGGCTGTGCGCCGAACAACAGCACCTGATCCAACGCTCTCAGAATCTTGAAATCCCCCTTCATCCTCATATCGCCCGCCATGAAAGAGGCCTGGAAAGTGCTCTTACCGGCAATGATATTCTCCATCGTGGTCCTTGAGAGCTGCACTTCCACATCTACCCGATTGCCTTCGCCGTAATAGCACTGCAGATTTGCGCCGTTGATCTCTATGATCAGGGGCTGCTTCTTCCCTTCAATGGTCAGCTTATAGCCCGCCGCCACTCCCGGCTGCGGTTTAAAATGTCCCTGGATATCCCGCAGGAATTCTTCCGGATCATCCCGCTCACTGCTGCCCATCAAGTCGCGGAACATGCTCGCCAGCTCCTGAATATCCGCTTTCTGCCGCTGCACATACGTGTCGTCGGAGACGAACTGGGACAACTGCTCCGACTCCTGCGGCGTGAAATTGATATTCTTCGTGATCGCAACTTTCTGCTTCACCGCCTGATTGCTGGCCGGAAGACAGGGCAGCTTCTGGTTGATCGTGCGGTACAGATTCTCCGCCTTTTTCTCTATGATACGGATATATTCCTCATTGTCTTCCAGCATGGACGTATCCGCTATATAGCCGCAGATCCCGCTGCACGGACGTCCGCCCAGAATCTCCCAGGCCGTGGCAAGATTCAGCTTCCCTTCCCGCTCCCCGTAAGTGGTGGACATGACAATAGGACACATGTAGATCTGGCTGATCACTTCCTTATCTCCGTACAGCCAGCAGGAATCCAGGAACTGATACATATAACCGCCGATCCCGTACCACTCCACCGTACTGCCAAGGATAACACCGTCGGCCTCTTTCAGACTCTGCGGCAGCGTTGTGATGCTGTTCTTCAGATCATACAGATGAAAGGTCTCCACCGTAACGCGGAGTTCTTCCAGCACTTCCTTCATTTTATTCAGGACAAAAAGCGTCGGATCGTCCATCAGTCCCCGCCCACCGTAATAAATATTAATCTTCATCCTAATCTCCATCCTTTCCTGTTCTGCTCTGTTATGAAGGCAGATCTATCGTTTTATGAAGCCCGTTTGCCGATAAAACTGAAAACTGCTGCCAGCGCAAATCCCATCAGGACGCCGCCGATGTGCGCTGCATTATTGACATTTGAGCTTGTAAATCCGCAATAGAGTGAAAAAGCGATCATAAAAGCCACCCGGCCTGCCGACAGGGATTCCAGCCTGCCGCGGTGGAGGATCACCAGAAGCAGCAGCGCTCCCTGCACGCCGAAGACCGCACCGCTTGCTCCCACCGAACTGTAATAGTCGTTCCACAAAAGCTCATATCCCATGGACAATACATCACCGGCAATGCCCGAAAGCAAATAGAGTACGGCATACCGCAGATGTCCAAGGTTTCTCTCCACGAGCTCTCCCACAAAATACAAAATGATCATGTTATTGAAAAGATGGCTCACGTCTGTATGCAGAAACATGGAAGTGATCAACCGGTAATAAGACTTATCCTCTATGAGAAATGCGACGCCGGATGCACCCTTATTATATAACATTCTCCCGGTAAATGTACATATCAGAAATACGATCACATTGACTGCTACAAGACAAATATTGACCCAGGGCAGATTTTTGACCAGGCTCCAGTCCCTGACTCTTTCCGTCCCGACATCGTTCCCATATGCCATGTCATCACTGCCCCGGTCCGCGTCATACGCCGCACCACCGGTATTGTATGACATGCCTTCTCTGCCAGCCTGTTCAGGCTGGAGCAGAAAAGCTTCCAGAATCCCCTTCCATCCGTAGAAATCGCTTACCTGGCTCTCATAAATGAGCAGCCTGTTGATCCTCGTGTCGATCACCCAGCAGAAACAATCGTCCGCGCACAGCTGTCTCGCCTTCTCCGTGTCATCACTCAGGACCAGAGAAAGCAGATGTATCTCCTCATTCCCTTTGTCATGCATGAACTGCGTGATCTTTTCCTTTAAATGCGCATACTGATCCAGAGAAATATACAGCCCCGGTCTGTAATCAATAACATGAATGACCGTCACCGCCTGATATTCCTTCCGGTAATAAAAAGTAAACTCCGGAAGATTCGACGGAACCTTATCATATCCGTTTCCCGTAAAAAGATGTTCGATCTGCTTCGATATCATGGCATACTCCAATGCTGCGCTTAGATGTAGCTACGTTTTCTCACCTATATGAGGGTATCATTTTCAGTATGCTGTGTCAAATATTACCAGATGCCCTGACACCATCTTCCAGCGATGACAGACAGGTGATAATGCCGTCTGCTATTTTTCCAATGTCCTCACCCAGCCAGTTTTTATCCGTAAATTCCAGATTTCTGCGGTATACCTTATCCTGAAATGTCATTTGAACTCTTTTGACAACCTCTTTCATATTGTTCTCTTTCATCCCCGGATCGTCAAATATATAGGATCTGAAACAAAACGATAACTTTCGGGCGTCTATTTTATCAATCAAGTAATATATGTCAAAAACATCCTTATACCGGGTAGATAATGCTCCAAATTTCAATAAAGAGCGAAGTTTCTCGCTAAACATCTGCTCGAAGGAATTTATCAGCAGGCTGGCTCCTTCCTCATTCAAAGAAATATCAAAGCAGTACTCTTCCTGCGCAATTTCAAATCTTCTATGTACACCAAGATCGATCTTACCTTTTATTTCATTGCCAGCGGTATCACGAATCAGTACATAAATCCGTTTTCCATGATAGTCCTGCTGCCTTAATTCATCAATACTGCCAGTACGTATGAAGGTAATCCCCGAGATGCAGTTTAATTTTCTTACAAAAGCATCAATCGACTCTTCCGCCAGAGAATATCGAATAAAATCTATATCCAAATCCTGCGTAGCCCTGCGGATATTCCCTGTTTTGCTGCGCATCACGACCCCGCCCTTTATCGTAACATTTCTGCTTAACGGCCCCTCTGCCAGCGCCTTAAGCACCAGATCCTGACAGACTTTCGCACTTGCATTGGCCTCACTGTATCCATTCTGCATCTCTTTCATTATCAGTTGTAAAATATTTATCTTCATAGTACCTCTAATCGCAATGTTTCCATTATCAAATTTGTCTTGGGGAGTGCACAGGCATATTCCTGAATTTTCTGAAGATCCAGCTGATCAACCACATTTCTATAATAATTTATAATTTCCTTATAATAATCAAACGGCAGTTTGTTTTTGCCGCGTACAAGTTCCACAAACATACGCTCTTTGTCATAGATGGGGATACTTGTTCCATTGTAGACAATCTCACTTTTTCCCAGCTCACCATCCAGACTGTTCTCGAACAGCTGGCGGACTCTGGAGTCCTTAATTTTAGAAGAGCCGCGCCATGTCTGCAGATAATAATGATCCGGAATGACATCCGTCATACCATGGTAGTAAAACGCACTGTTCATTGTAAAAACAGCTTTGGGATATTTAAAAATAATAACCTGCAGTTCTGAAATATATTCTTTCTCTGAATAAATCCCTTTTTCTATCTGAAAGAGCTTCCCTTCCATAACTGCTTTTTTCACTTGATAATCAGATCCAAATGTTTCTTTACACGCTTCATATGAATACAGCATTCCATTCACCTACTATTTGACTAAAAATCTGTAATTAAATATATTTTACATAGCTTTAATCAAATTATATGCCTGTATTTCACATTGTCAAGACAAAGGGCTGCAAAATAAATCTACCGATAGCAGTAATTCAAACTCCCAAACCGGATCTCATCCCCCGGCTCTATCTCCACCGTCTCCTGCGGCTGCATACGCAGCCCGTTCTTATAGGTGCCGTTCATGGAATTCATGTCTGTCAAAAACACTTTATCCCCCTGCCTGTCAAATCTGGCATGAATCCTGCTGACAGACTGGTCCGGCAGCACATGGTCAACACAGCCGGCCATTTTCCCGATCGTGCATGGGAACTGTTTCAGCTCGATGTGGCGCTTGTTTCGCCGGTCCACGGCATACAATTTATACTCTGCCGCCCTGCTCTCATCAAAAAAGATCGTGTTGCCGCAATAGTCCATTTCCTGCTCCTGCGGCGACGCTCCCGCACCGGAACATACGTCGCGCGCGCAGCCGCTGTTGCCGGACTTTGAACCGTATCCGTAAGATGTACTGTCACGCATCACCGGCTCATACAGCATATCCAGACTCATATCACGGTTGATGACACCGCCCAGCAAAATATTGTCCGCGCCGGGCATACTGCCTGCTGTCCTCTCCGCGCCCTTACCGTGCGTCTCATTGGAACGTTCCCGCGGCCTTTCATTCGGTGCTCCATACGCAGTTCCATCCACCATCCCCGCAAACGCTTTTTCAAACGCCTGCTCTCCTGCTTCCCTGACCTGATCCGCCGACGTCTGTTTTTTCCTGCCTCCTCTGAACATACCCCACAGACTGACCAGAAAACAGAAACCCAGCACAGCCATAATGCCATACAATGCAATCTCTTCCTCCTGCACCAGCTCATACATGTTATATACCGCCGCCGCACCCCCTGTGCCAAGCGCAGACAGCACCGTAAATACAGGATAAAACAGGCTCTTCTTCTCTCCTGCCCGTTCTTCCTGCGGCCGCTTCTCCAGTGCAGCCGCCTCCATCACCCCGCAGCTCTCCGCTTCGTCTTTGACCCGGACATCCGGCCAGGTTTCCGCCCTGTCCTGGTCTCCGCTTACTACGCTCTTTTCCGGCCGCTCCAGCTGCACATCATCCCCGGTCTGCGCTCTCTCCTCCAGAATCTGCAGCGCATCCTCTATCAAAAAATGCGACTCCTCCACCATATCGCAGATCCGGTACATTTTTTCCGCCAGCTGCCTGTCTTCCCCGTCAATATGCTCCAACAGAAAATTCATCAACGGTTCACAGGCTTCCCTGCCCGTCACCTGATAATCCGGATAATATAGTCCGATATACTTCTGCGTGGAGAAATCATAATAAATATGTTCCGGCAGCAGCACCAGCCCCGCCTCCTCCATAAAAAAGCCCGCCAGTTTGTCACAGATCCCATGAATCTGCCGCAAAAGATCCCTTACCTGCTCATATGACATCTTTGTGCTCTGATAGAGATTCTTAAGTGTGGTCCGCGAACTGATATCATAGTAGTAATATGTAACCCCGTTAATGTGCCTGACCGAACATCTGAGAATCTCCCTGATCTTATCCGATGTCAGTATCTTATACTGATAGCTTCTGGCCGCCGCCTCCTGCCCACATTGCAGTATCATATAATTGTGCTTGTAATCTTTAAAATATTTTGCTTCTAACATACCTGCCCCCTGTTCTTTTTTTTATAAATGATGATATTCCTACGCTCTACATAGATTTCCAGCCCTACTCCGTAAACAGATTCTCCACCCACCTGCTCTTACGTATTATATGCGTGGGATTGATGATCTGCGCCCTTGCCTGGGTGCGAATTTTCCACCCTTCTTTATCATACATGGTAAAAAGCGACCGGATCGGCACCCTCACCTGACACTCTCCTGTCACGCTGGTCACATGCCCGTTTCTGTCCACGCTTCCATGTACCTCCCCCGTGCCGAAATATTTCTTCCCGAACTGTTCCTGAATATGCGCATTGATGTACGGCACCACATTGTCGTCATCCTTCTGGATGCTGCCCCGGAAGCAGACCGCGTAGGCGTCCTGAAAGAGCACGCACTTATCATAAGAATAGAAGGCCAGATAGATCAGAAACACAAAGACAAACACCGTCCACGAAACGACAAAGGACGCTTCCACCGTCATATAGCCGCCGCTCTTTTTCCACAAACCTTTTGCCGCATTTCTTCTCAAAGCCACATCACAACCCCCATTCCCATCAACAGAAAAGGCACAAAGGGCACTTCCCTGTCAGTCGATATCTTCCGCACCGCCAGCAGGATCAATACCACTGCCGATTCTGCCATCAGCCCCACCAGCAGGATCAGAAAGCACCGCCGCAGTCCCGTAAAAAGCCCGATCATCACCAGGATCCACCCGTCCCCGTAGCCAACCTTTTCCGCGGTCAGTAGACTGAGCAGCCAGAATGCCGCTCCCGGCAGCACCGATAAAACGACCGCCGGCCACTTTTCCTCCCCAAACGCCCCTGCCGCGTGCAGCAGCACCGCAAACAGAATTCCGGCCCAGACAGGCGCCAATGGAATCTCCTTTTTGATACCGTCAGACACGGCGCACACACCCAGCAAAAGAAATAACACGATCTCTATCCACATTTTGAACACACCCCTTTTTCATGTACCTCCGATAAAGGCACCGTATAAATCGTCCGTTTCAGCCCGGAGCACTGAATCCTGCTGTGATACCGGTTTCCCTGCGACGTGATATAGACCTGTCCCTGCGCCAGTTCTCCGTCGCAGAGCTCGCAGGGATGGTATTTCGCACCCGAAGGATTTCTTCTGTCGGTCACCGCCTCCACGGAGGTCATTTCCACCGAGGGATTCAGGTAAGTACAGTTGCGGTTCACATGATAGACCGTTCCTGCCTTCGTGATATATACCATCGGGTCTTCCTCTTTGAGGTCACTGACATACCGGGTCACGTCATAACCGGTCCACGCCCTGCCGTAATAGCGCTGCCGCATGGTAAACCCGGGAAACCCCATCAGCTCCGCAAAAGGTTTCACCCGGTAAGATACCTGCAGGTCGATGATATCTCCTTCCTCCATCACGGAAGACCCGGCAAGCGATACGCCCCCTGCGCCGCCCACGACGCAGGATTGTTCCAGATATTCCCGGCCCGCATATTCCAGAATCTGTCCTCTGGCGTACAGGCTCGTCAGGGCCGCACCGGCCAGACTGTCCGGCAGCACGCCCCCTGCGCTCTTCTCATAGACATACCCGGCAAAGACCATCTTATTGCCTGTCTGATGCAGCGCTGCGTTCACCCGGCTCTGCGTTCCGATCATACTCACCGCAAACAGAATATTGATGACCGCAAACAGGAAAAACGGAAGCACAAAGGCCGCCTCCAGCGTCATGGAGCCTCTACTGCGAAAGATGATCAAAGATACCCTCTTTAGCAGCCTGCAGCGTGATAGAAAATTTTGACCACCTTGACTTGTATCAAGATATGCCCGGAGAGAATGTGCTGTCGATTTTTTAGAGTTATACTGCTTTGACTGTAAAAAGGGCATCTTTGATCACCTCCCGATTGCTAATAAAACCCATAAAGTCTTGTCATCTCATACGCGTACCCGAATCTGCTGGAGACAGACAGCCCCGCCTCATAAGTATCAAAACAGGCATCCATCCGAAATGCCGCATTTCCCGGCGTCCTGCGGATATCCATCTCCATGATGTCCATGGCACGGAACGTTCTTTTCTCCTGATTCTGCAGAAAAACCATAATCTGCAGATATTCCCTGTAGTTGAGTCCTCTGCCGCCGCTGTCCGTCGTCAGGCTTCCCCGTATGTTTTTCAGGCTGTTAATGCCCGTCTTCCAGTCCGCCGCCGTCTTCATGATGGGGACTCTGCCGCCGGAAAGAAGAGTCTTTACGTCCTGCAGGCTTTCCACATAGGCCCATGCAAACAGGATCGTATAGGCCACCGGCTCTAAAAGCGCCGGACAGGCCAGCACCGCCGCCAGCGCACCGGCTGCCGCGTGCGCTTCGGCCACTTTAGCGGAATCTGAGAGAATATAGATCACATTGGCCACCTCCCGCCAGCGTAAAAGCCGTTTGGCCACATATTCCAGATTCTGCCAGTCCACATTTTTGCCCGCCAGAATATATTCTATCTGGTATTTCAGCAGTGACTTCTCCATTTCCTCCCCGTAATAGCCGCACTTTTCAAACAGATACACCTGAAAGACCAGCTCATTCGGCTCCCCGGTCAACGTCGCCGCCTCCCTGCACATACCCGTGCCCTGCATCCGGCTCCGGTGTGAGATATACTGATTGGCGTCAACCTTCACTGCCGAGACCGCCGACGCATCTTCCAGCACCAGGTTCAGCACGCCTATACTGCGTGTCGCATTGGCTGCGTCTGCCGGATTGTCCAGCGGCACTTCCTCGAAGACGCCCTCCTCCACTTCCTCTACCGGGCGCCCGATCTCCTCGATCTCGGCCTCATAGCGTGACCGTTCCGCTCCCACATCCCGTGACTCCAGCCCGTACTTATCAATCTCCGACGTGCCAAAACTGATCTTCTCCAGAATGGCACCCAGCGGGTAATCCGACATACGATCGGTGACCTGCCGTTTCAGCACGTTTCCGCCCTCATCGGATGCAATGGAGTACTGCCCGATACGAACCTGATCCGTCGTCATGGCCAGAAAATCCCTGACGCCGGGACCGCTCCAGAGGCCGCCCTCCGGCCGCAGGTTTTTCTGCATATAATTCTTAAGATGGGCCTCCGTATTCCCGATATCTGCATGGCTGCCCCCATAGGACATATCTACGAAGAGCAGATCATACTGCTCAAGCAGCTCCCTGTGGTACTCCGCCAGTACCGAATTCATGCCGATATCCGCCACGCACTCAAATTTCATGCGGATGGCACTGATCCGTGCCCCTTCTATCACTGTGAATACAAGGGACAGGATCAATGTAAGGGATAACGTCAGAAATACGGTTATGTATCCCTTCCTCATGACATTACCGTGTTGCTATCCTTGGTGATCTTCTCAAAAACCTTTTCCACCAGGGATCGCAGCTGTGTCTTGAAGATGATGACCAGTCCGATCAGCACCACGATGATCAGAATGATCTCCACCGTTCCCAGACCTTCCTCTTCCTGCAGAAAATCCCGCAGATCCTTCAGGTTCTTCTTTTCTCTTCTTTTTAACATCCTTTTTTCCTCCTGTTCATTGTCTATTTGCATCATACCGCTTCCCGAAAACGCCGATGTCCTGTCCCGCCTACACCATAAAGGAAAAATAGGCCGGGATCATAATGATCACCATCACGATACACAACATCATCATCATCGGCAGAAGCAGTTTTGTGCCGGCTTCCTCGCCCAGCTTCTTTGCCAGGCCCTTTCTCTCTGCAAAAGCGTTATCCGCTTCCTGCCGCAGCACCCGTAACAGATCGTTGCTGCCTTTGCGCAGATTCTGCGACAGCAGTGTGCCAAGCTTCATGTAAGCCTGCACCTGACACCGGCTGCCGAAATGGTCGTAGGCCTCTTTCTCCGACCGTCCGCTCTGCAGTTCATAACAGGCCATCAGTATTTCCTCATATGCATACCGTTTTCTCTCCTTTTGCTGCTTCTTATAGTCCTCTCCCATTTTGAAAAAGGCATTGCGGATCGTCATGCCCGCCCCCATATACAACGCCAGCTTGTTGACGATCTCCGGATAATCCAGAAGAAGTTCCCTTCTGCGGCTCTCCAGCCTTCTGTCCGGCTCCCTGCTCTTCGCCCAGTAAAGGAAGGCGGCGGCCGTCAGGACCAACAACAGCAGATAACCGCTGCTGTCCTCTATGATCTCTTTCCAGACGATCGGCACGGACTCCATACTTTCCGGCAGGATCATCTTATCCGTGTTCTTCGTCCGTTCTTCCTGCAGGTGCAGCAGCTCCTCCAGCCTGCTCCGGAACAGCTCCTGTTTCGTGTAGAGCTTTGGGTTCACCCGCACATACATCTGGTGATCCCAGGTCCACTCCTCATACCGGAAATGTGCCGCCAGCGCCACCACTGCCCCTTCCCGGAGTTCTTCATTATGCACCGTCCCATCCGTGTTGACAATGGAATAACTGTCGCTCTCCCAGGATATGTCAAAAGGAAATCCTTCCATCTTCGCCACCAGATCCAGATGTGTGCGCACGTCCTCCAGCGTCTCATTCTCGCCCCGGATCACCTCCGGCAGCTTCCTCACCGCCTTTGTATACAGGCTTTCCGCTTCTTCTTTCGTATATTTCCTTTCTTCCACAAGGTACGCAAAGATCTCCTCCTCATTTCCCTCTGCCCGCGCCGACAACGCCACCGGGAAATTTCCCTCCCCGTATGCATTTCTCTCCACATAGCTGCCGTCCCGCAGGAGCGGGCTGCCGTGCGCCGCGGTCCACACTGCCAGACAAGTTACCGTGCCCGCAAAGATCATCATAAGCAGCAGACTGTACTGTGCCATATAATACTCCTGTACCTGTGTCTGCACCGACACTTCCGGCCGCAGTGTACGCAGTTTATTCCCCAGCTGCCGCCTGTACATGTCCCGCTGCCAGTTCTTCCTGCGTCCCGCCTGCTTCTGCTGCTGCCCCTCCCTCTTTCGCAACAGATATGCCGCCATCCGCCGAAACGGCCCTTTCCCCTCCTCCCGCCATGACACAAGCCACAGCGCCACATATCCGCCCAGTATCCCGCCATACAGATAAATCATTTTTCCATCCCTTTCTCCAAACAAATATAACCGCGTTGTCTCTTCGCCTTTTTTCGTTAAACCTCGATCTCCACGATCCGCTTCGACAGCCTGTACGCCGCCCCGTAGAACCCCAGGCACACCGTCATCACCGCCACGCCCACCGGATTATGATACAGCACGTCGAAGAATCCTCTGGATGTACTGCTCACATACAGGATGATCAGGAAAGGCACCGCATTCATGATCCGCTGCTCCATCTTCTTCGCGCTGACCATCAACTGGATCTCCTTGTCCGTCTCGATCTTCTGCTCGATCACCGCCGCCGTCTTGGCCAGAATGTCCGTCATATTCCCGCCGCTCCTTTTGGCAATATAGAATACATCCGCAAACTGCATGATATCCGGCTCATGGCTCCGCATCCCCAGACTGTACAGCAGCTTTTCCAGCACCACATTGTTCTCCAGTCCTGCCATGATATACCGTATTTCCACACAGATCAGCCCTTTTGCCCCGTAAAGCATCTCCATATCCCGGTAAGACTCCCGGAAGGCATTTTCGATAGAATATCCCGCCTTCTGATTGGCTGCCACGGAAAGGACCATATCCTTGAACTGGATGCCAAGCTCCTGTCTCTGCTTTTTTGCCAGCTCCTTCTTCTTATCTTTCAGAAAAAGAAAAAATACAGGCGTCAGGCACAGGCAGGCGACCAGCGAATGATAAAAGAAATATCCGATCATTGCCACCACCGCTGCCCCTTCCAGTGCATACAGCATCCCTTCCCGGCCCTGCAGCCGGTATTCACCGTAATCCGGCGGACTGTAATTTTTCGACATAAGTCAGCTCTCCCTTCTTCCGCAATGTTCCGGCCACCCTGCCCGCCGCATCCTCCCCCGTCTCCTCGAACTGATACAGCGGCTTTAACACAATCCTGTCATCTTCAAATCCGAGTACCTCCGTGATCTCCAGCACTTTCCGCGACCGGTCCCGCAGCCGTCCCAGATGGACGATGATGTCCACGCCCGATGCGATCTGCTGGCGGATCGCCGTCAGCGGAATCTCCATGCCCATCAATATCATATTTTCCAGACGGCTTAACATGTCTTTTGAACTGTTGGCATGTCCCGTGGACATGGAACCGTCATGCCCGGTGTTCAGGCACTGCATCATGTCAAAAGCCTCCCCGCCCCTGACTTCGCCGACGATGATCCGATCCGGCCGCATACGCAGGCTGGTTCTGATCAGATCTCTGATCGTAATCTCACTGCAGCCTTCCACATTGGCGTTACGCTTCTCCATCCGCACCAGGTTTGGCAATCCGAGAATCTGCAGTTCGGCGTTATCCTCAATCGTAATAATGCGTTCTTCCTGCGGAATGTAATACGACAGGGCATTTAAAAAGGTCGTCTTGCCGGAACCCGTGCCGCCGCTGATCATGATATTGTATTTTGCCTGCACCAGCTTCTGCAGCCATGCACACACTTCCACTGTGACGGAGCCAAAAGCGATCAGATCTTCCATCATGATGGGTTTGTCCGGGAAGCGCCGTATCGTCACAACAGGCCCGTTCAGCGCCACCGGATCCAGAACGATATTGACCCGGGAACCGTTGCGCAGTCTGGCATCCACGATCGGCGACGCCTCGTTGACCACCCTGTTGCAGTCCGCCACGATCTGCTGGATCACATTCTGCAGCTGTTCCCTGCTCTCAAACCTAAGCTCGCTCCTATACAGCCGCCCGTCCTTCTCCAGAAAAATATGATCCGGCCCGTTGATCATGATCTCCGTAATGTGGGTATCGTCCACCAGATCCTGCAGCACGTCCAGCTTGCGGATCGCATGGAACAGTTCCCGCCTCAGCTGCTCCCGCTCCTTCAAAGAAAGCGGTGCCGTCTTACTCTCTCTTGTCAACAGTTCATCGATCAGCTCCTGTATCTGTGCATCTGTTTTCTCGGTGGCATAGTCGATGCTCTCCGCCAGCCGTTCCCGCAGCCTCTTCTTCCGCTCTTCCCTATTTTCCATACAAATCCTCTCTGATGATCGCTTTCACATAGCCGGCCAGCTCCCCATGCGTCATCAATTCCAGATTCACCGGCACTTCTTTAAAGATCGGGAAACGGCACTTCACCGTTCGTTCTGCCACCTCGTCCAGTTCATAAAATTTCAAAATCTGCTCGTACTGGTTCAGTTTGGCCACCGCAAAGCTGTCGTCGCGCGTGATGGTGTAGATTTTGTAGCATTCTTTCAGCAGATCAAACAGACCGCTCATACCGTCGTCCAGATCCAGAATAATATATTCATACTCACCGATTGATGCGATGTTCCTGCACAGCTCCAGCCACTGCCGTCCGTCTGTCTCCCACAGCTCTGTCTGCGACTGCATCGGCGGCACATAGTCCAGACCGTTGATATTCTGTATGATGGCCGGAAGATGCAGCGCCAGTTTTTCTTTGTCGCACCGGAAATAATACATAACATCTGTTACATCCGCCAGAAACTCGCGTCCCAGCAGCTGTCCGAACCCGGAATAACACTCGAAATTAAAATATAACACCCGATGTTCTTTTGACAGCATCTGTCCCATTGTCAAGGCGAATGTCGTCTGCAGGCATCTCTTGACCGGAGAGTATATGCCGATCAGCTTTACTTCCGTCCCGGTGGCCCCTCCTGTTCTTCGCCAGTCAGATAATCCCTCCGCAGACTCGATCAGCATCGCCACGATCGTCTCCGGGCTTTGAAATTTGCTGATATACAGTGCCGGTCTGTCATCACCCTGCTGCTCCCTCTTTGGCGGCCCGCTCTCGCACATGTCATTCTCCTGCAGGATAAACATCTGTATGACCTGCTCTCTGACATACTCCGCACGCAGCAGCTCCAGTGCACTTTCCGCGATCAGCAGGATCGCTATCTCCTCCTCTTCCATGAATTTCTCCAGCTCCTCCACTTTTGTAAACAAATGCAATGCATACGGAAGCCTTATCTTCTCCAGCATATATTCCGCCATCCTGAGTGCATAAGCCTCCTCCATATCACAGATTGCAAAAATCTTCTGTTTCAAATCAGTCCTCCTATTCTGAGCGCCGTTCCCAGCAGGACAGCGATCGTAAAATGTATCTTATTGCTGTGGTAAGCCTCATTGTCCTGCCGCAGATCTTCTCCGTACAGCTCCCATCGTCTGCTCTTTGCCACTGCCGATGCGTAGGAGAGCAGACAGATCAGCCTTTCTCTTCCGTTTCGTTCTACAAGCAGTTTCCCTGCGGACATTGCCGCTGCAACTACAAATATAGTTAATAAAACTGCAATAAATTCTTTCACCGCCAGAAAACTGCCCGTCATAATGAGCACTTTGATGTCGCCGGCGCCCAGCGTTCCAATCTTAAACAGGGGATACAACAGCAGAAATGCAAGAAACATAGAAATGACCGAATGAGATAACCCTGGACCATACGGCTGACTGCCAGCCAGCCCTGTCAAAATACCGACTGCGATAAATCCATTGGGTATACGGTCTGTCTTCAGATCTGCAAGCGCTGCAAGAATCAGCAGAAGAAACAGTAATGATTGATAATAACTCAGTCCAATAAAAACACCTCCTTACATAAATGATTCTGACTCAATGAAATATTATGGGATGAAGTTCCCGATGCCTGTCCGGCAGGAGAGTAAAGCACTGCTTCACATAGAATTTCTTGAGTTGTGAGTTGAATTATACCCACAACCGAACTACTTGTCCAGTAGTATTCTTCAAAAATATCATTTTTGTGAAAATGCTACAACATTTTGAAAAAATGAATCCCGTAAAGTACGACAACCCCAGGAAATCCAAGGAATCCGGATGTCAAAACTGTCAGCGGATTTATGCCTACCGCAAAAGATAACTGCTGTGATTCTAAAAAATAATTGACGAAATAGATCCCCACCGTTCCCATCACCGCACGCAGAATGAAGTTCACCAGCCACTCCACCTTCCTGCCCAGCGCCCCTATGATCAACACGATCAGACACACTCCCAATATTGCCAGCATACCATTCATATTCTCCATCCTGCTCCCTGTCCTTTCCCGGATTCTCTTACCTATACCGCACAAATGCCTCTGTTATTTCTGCCACAGTACCGCATCGACTCTGGTTGTTTTCCCCACAATATAAATATGCATGGCATGTTCTGGAAATTACATGAATATTTTTCCAATTCGTACCTATACTTTATAGTAAACGTGATACAACAATGCATTTTGCATGGATTGTGATCAGAACTCCGGACAGGAAAAATATCAGAAAGGCAGGGCATCCCTATGAGAGTACTCTTTCGACAACAGCCGTCTATCCCGGCAGACAGTGATTCGATCGTTGACCTTCACCGACTGACCATTCAGGAAGAACTGGAGCAGTCCCGTTTTGCACTGGAGATCGCCTACTCGAATTTCGACAATGTGACCGATCCCGACCTGATCGACTGCTACATCTATGAAGTGAACGCTGTCATGAAGCGCTATAAATACCTGTTGGAACAGGCCGCCGCCATGGAGCTGGTGCCTGAAAATAAACATGGGGAAACATACCGTGCTTTGTCATTGTTTTCATAAATAACAGTTGATATTTATCGTAATAAAACTGCTTTTGTTTTCTATCACAAACTATCATAACTCTGTTACTTCAAATTTAAACACACTTTACACCTTACCTATAATCTGCTATATTTATTGTAACTGACAATACAAGCCACAATAAGAAAGCAGGTGATTGTATGACTCTTGAAGAACAGAAACAGATAGCGATCGATTATTATGTTAATTTGATGAGAATCAAGGCACATGAGACAGGTGAAAACAAAGAGCTTGATTATCAGATTAAAATTGCCAGGATCAAACTTTCAACATTTAGTATTGATGTGTCTGAACTTGAATTTTAACGGCGCACAACGCAATAAATAACGTCTGTATTTTTAGATTGCACCCGTTATAAAACCTTGAAACTGCTCTAAACAAAGCAATCCCGGAAATCCCCTGTTCTTTACAGGTACTTCCGGGATCTTCTTTTTACTTTTTATACTTCGTCAGCAGGATTACACGCAGAAGCCTCTGTTCGACGCCGGATCCGCCACATTTTCCATCAGCGTATTCCGGCCATAGGTCATACCTGCGTACACGGCCTGCGTATTTCCCATAACAGGCCCCGATGTATCCTGTCCTTCAATCTTCTCATATGCCTTATGCAGTCCCCCGATCACCAGACGGACATGCTCCAGATTCTCCGGCTCGTAATGCGACGATGCCTGCACAAGCTCTCTGTTCACATACAGATACAACTGCAGCAGATTCTGTGCCAACTCATAATCAAGGTTCAAAGATGCCGTCAGCTCATTCATGCATCCGCGAATCTTACGCACCGCACTCTTAAATTCTGCCTTATCCTCAACCCGCAGCGCCTCCTGAGCTTCATCCAAATACAGCAGCACCATCTCATACAAGATCGTGATCAGCTGCGTCTTATTTGCCTGCGTGATCCGCAGCGTAAACTCCTGTTTCAATTCTCTGGTCATATGACAGTCCCCTCTTGCTTCGCCCTCCGGCCTGAAAATTATATATCCGATGTCTCTCAGTCCTTACTGTAGTAACTGTAATACCTGAGACGGCCTCTCGTTCGCCTGCGCCACCATGGACACGGACGCCTGTGAAATCACCTGCTCTGTCGTATAATTGGTCATCTCCTCCGCCATATCCACATCCATGATACGGGAATAAGATGCCGTCATGTTCTCCTTGCTGATATCCAGGCTGCTGATCGTATGCTCAAGCCGGTTCTGGTATGCACCCAGACGGCTGCGCACATCGGATACATATTTGATCGCGCCCTTAACTTCTGTGATCGCATCGCTGCTGCTCTCTTCCGTTGACACATCTGTCTGTTCGATGCCCAGACGGTTCAGGGAGATCGTCGGGATACGGATTGCCAGCTGCTGCCCCTCGTTGGCTCCGATCTGCGTATCCATGGCCCCGATACCGGTGATATCCAAAACGATTCCGCTGCAGTCCACACTGCCGGGGAATGCCGTCGGCGGTTTCACCTGAATCGTCAGCTCAAATCCCTGGCCGCCTTTGATCGTTACTTTGTCCTGTCCTACCGTTGCCACTTCGGCATCCTCCGGAAAACCGTCTCCCGCCTGCAGACCAAAGGAAGCCTTCGTCTGATCCAGATCTATTTCTCCTTCATCATTATAAAAAACTTCCAGCTGGCTGATCGTATACTCTTTCGCCAATACCTCGTCCGTATAATAATCTACCTTCGCAACCTGGCTGTTCGTATAGCCTCTCATCTCGAAGCTGCCGTCAAGCAACGCCTGCCCGTTGAACTCCGTATCATTGGCAACTCTGGCCACTTCCTCTTTCAGCTGCTTAAGCTCCTTATTAAGCGTCTCTCTGTCCACAGATGTAAGCGTGCCGGTAGCGCCTTTCACTGCCAGCTCGTTCATTCTCTGCAGCATATCGTGTACTTCTGTCAGTGCACCGTCTGCTGTCTCGATAATGGAAATACCGTTGTTGGAATTCTGGGTAGCCACAGAAATACCGCCGATCTGTGCATTCATTCTGCGTCCGATGGCATAACCGGACGGATTCTCCTTCGCGGCCGTAACCTTTAAGCCGGATGATAATCTTTTCAGGGAAGTCGTCAATCTCTTATCCGATTTATTCAATGCGTAGTTGGCGCGCATCGCCGCCGCGTTGTAACTGATCTTCATAGTAAATTCCTCCTGTTATGCTGTAATCACCGTAATAAATGTTTTCGCGATCTGATACAGATCCGCCGTCTGCACCTGTGTAGCTTCGTCCTGCATTTCCTCCGCCTCGAAGGCATTCAGATCCAGATCACTGCTGTGAACCACTCCTATGCTGCCGAGTTCCGGCCCTTCCTTCTGTCCTGCAAACAGCTTCTGCAGGCTGTGCTGCAGGCTTTCATGCTTCTCCTGCACCGCCTCGGTTCCTTCCGGCGTGGAGCAGGCGATATAACCGGAAACTCTGCCGCCTCTCACACTGAACTCTGCCGCTACCCTGCCATACTCTTCCGTCTCAAAGGTAGCTTTTACTTTACCGCCTTCCGCTTTATCATGCAGTACCCGCAGATGAATGGCCGTTGTCTCGCCGTTGATCTCCACGGGAATCTGATAGTTCTCTTCCTTCGCCAGATTACCCGCTAGGGCAAGCTGCTTGTAACAGCTCTGCATCATCTTCAGATCAACATAGTTGATTCCCGGGCTGTAACGCGCTTCCTCCAGTACTTCCTCGTACACCTGCTGCATCTCTTCGTAGGCATCCTGTGCACTTTCCTTATCCGTGAGCGCCTCCTGCAAATGGGAAAGCGCCTGCTTCACCTTATCCCTGCTGCCCGGCGTTGTATATTCATCCAGCTTCTTATAAACCGCCCCTCTGCTGTGCATCAGCATATTTGCCGCCGCCAGATTGTTGATCGTCACCGGCTGCTTGTTATGCAAAAGCTCTTCCACCACAGAATCTTCCACTTCACACGCTTTCCGGCACTCCTGCATCTGCTCGCTCTGGTATTCCTTCTGCGTGGCGGCATCCTGCTTCGCCATCCGGTCTGCGATATTACCCACGATATCCCGATAAAATTTCGGGAAGCCGGTTTCGATCTGTTTCGTGATGGACATGCCCTTCTCGATCGCCTCAACGCCGGCAAAAGCATCATCTACCATAAAGTCCATGCCTGCTCTTTTCTGGCTGCGCACCGCACTCAGCATATTTTTGAAAGAAACTTCCGCGCCTGTATTGATCAGCGCCCCGATTCCTGCGTTATCCGTCTTCTCAAACTGCCGCAGCATACGGTAAATACCGATATAGGCCGTCCGTTCCTCTTCCGTGATCGCTTTATTTTTATCCAGTTTATATAAAAATCTACTGAACTTCTCGATTTCCTGTTCTTTTCCGTATGGTATGGAATCCAGATAGGCATCCAGCTCCGGCAGCGTCATCTCCAGCGGGTTCTTGCCGTCGCGGATCGTCTGCAGGACTGCCGCCGGCGTCATCTTATCGACTACACGCTGCAGTTCCATATCGGTAGCCCGCACCGTCTCAACATTCTCACGGGACAGTTCCATCCGGTTATAGCCCAGAATCCGGACCGCCCGGCGGTTCTCCTCGCTGATCTCCATCCCCAGATCCTCCAGAATGCTGTCTACATTCCGGAATGCTTTCTGTATGGAATCGCCCAAGTCGCTACGCGTCGTCGTCATCCATGTCTCATAGCGCTCTTTTGCCTCGTCGTATTGATTACGCAGAGCAGTGCCGGAGATATGTACCTGATTTAAGGTAAAATCTTCATCCGTTATGCGGAACCTGCCGGCAATGGCAACGGGCAGATAGGGAAGCTCCTCTACCTTGCTCCTGGTCTCGTTATAAAGCGCTGCTTTCTCCGCGGCCCTTTCCGTATCCGTCTCACCGAATAAAAGCCGCCTCTGTCTCTCTTCCAGCTGCCGCAGTGTGTTCACCAGCTCTTCCAGTTCAGTGGTATCAATCGCATAACCGCTCCCTATGAGCTTCCGGTTTACCTCCACCGTCATCATCAGCCGGATCTCTTCCAGCTGCCGCCTGGCCGTAATGTTAGCCGGAATTTCTGCCGTGGCATTGTCTGACTGATTAGCCGGGATTTCTGCCGTGGCATTGTCTGACTGGTTAGCCGGGATTTTTGCTGTGGTGTTGTCTGACTGGTTAGTATCCTGCGCGGAGTCTGTAGCAGCAGGGGCATCTCCTCCTGCAATCTCCTCAGCTGTTTTCTCCAGATTCGCCAGCGTCACGTCTTTTCCTGCCGCTACCGTCTGGTCAACTGCCTCATCTGTGATCTTATCAAATCGCTCTATATATTCAGCTGCTTTCTCCAGATTACTCCTGCCGTCCGCCAGATTGGCCGCACCGGCGCTTTTGCCGTCTGCTATAGCCGCCGCCACCGCCGACAGGATCTGTCTTTCATCCTGGGGAAGCGTCAAGGTATCCAGTCTGTAAAATGCTGCCACGGACTCCGGCGTCAGCGGAATCCCTTTCTCGATCAGCCATCTGGCGTCTTCAAGCGTCTTGTCGTTGACTTCCAGTCCGGCTTCTTCTAAAACCTTCTCCATCTGCGGACGTAACTGCTGCCAGTTAAAGTCCTCCGCTTTCCTCGCATAGTAGCCGGCGCTGTCTGCATAATAGCCCCGCCCCTGTCTGCTGCCGTCTGCCGTGGAACTATAGCCCGCCCGGTACAGGTTGTCAATGGTAGGCTCCATCTGGTTCTCCACCATGTATTTGGCCGCACCGTCCGACAACTCCCGCAGCTCTGTCGCCTTATCGTAGGCTTTCTTCGCATTCCTGACATTTTCTTCCGTCAACGGAATATCGTGCTTCTCAAACTGTCTTCGCAGCTCGCCCGCAAAAGCCTCACTGCCCGTGATCTCCCGCAGCGTGTCCGCATCTATCTGGTCGGTGTACCCGGCTACCTGAGTACCGCCCTTGATCAATTCTGCCTTGATCTTATCAACAATCGTAACGACTTCCTCTATATCCATGTCTCCGACCTGACAACCGTCTTTCATCATCCGGTTGTAGTCTTCCTCGGACATAGTATTAGACATCACTGTCATATAGTCTCTCTGCACGGCGACGTCAGTCTGCCCTGCATCCTGCATAACCTCTTCTGCGGTCTTTCCCTGACCTTTGTAAGCCGTGTTATCCATAACTGTGCCAGAAATGTCTAATGCAAATGCACCCGCCTGAGCTGTCTTCTCCGTGCGGGTATCCCGATATGGAGTTGTCGTCACCTTGTCTACATTTTGATTTGTGTTGTTATTGTCAAATGTTATCTTCATACACTCACTCCATGCAGCAGGTTATCTTTTTTATAAGTCTTTCTTTCGTTGCCTTTTATTTCGGCATATTGTGCTGTTTTCTTAACCCTGCATCAAAAAACACGCTCCGGCGCGCAGCCGAATAACCTGTCACCCTTACTCCGGGCATGATTCTCCATCGCCATAGGCATCACATAACATTTCATCCAACGCAAAGTTGCAGCAACGGCTGGCAAGCGTACTCCACGCATTTCCATTTACGATCAGCCGATAAAGTTTTTCAGCCTGCTTCAAAATAGCCTCCCGATGCGAATTGCACCAGGAAAGCTGATTTGACAGCAAAATTTTATAGGATATATCCTGTTGCGAATCTGTCTCCAGAATTTTCATTTCGACTTTTTTCAGACTACCTGGATGAACAGGGATCATATTATTAAAATTAACAGCGCCCCATTCTCCACCTTTGATCTTAAGGAAGTCAATCTGGTTTTTCATATGTAAATGCTTCGGCTTTGGAGATGTCAACGGCGCATAATATTGAACATTATTGACAAACAAAACAATCCCGACAAACGGCCTGGTTGCCTTATGTTCCATCGTATAAGGCACGCATGGATCACTTTTCCTTAAAAAATCACAATATTCGGCATCCACCATATAGAATGAAAATTTCACATTAACCTCCTGCAATAATGAAAAAGGCTGAACTTGCGGTCCAGCCTCACTTTTTTAGCTCCCACTTACTGGCAGGGTACTCCGCTTTTTTAGCTCCCACTTACTGGCAGGGTACTCCGCTTTTTTAGCTCCCACTTACTGGCAGGGTACTCCGCTTTTTGAGTATCGCTACTCTTTGTTATTATTATACACAATGCACAATAATATGTCAATCATATGATTTAAAATACCGTTAATAATAGTCAAAAAAGAAGTCTATTGCAGCAATTCCAAAATCGACTGGCTGCTCTGATTGGCCTGTGTCAGCATACTCGTTCCGGCCTGCATAATGATATTATTGATGGAATATTCCATCATCAGATCCGCTATATCGGCATCCCGAATACGCGACTCCGCCGCCTGCGTGTTCTCTTCCACATTGGCATTGATATTGCTGGCATGTTCGATACGGTTCTGGTAAGCACCGAAGGTAGAACGCTGCTCGCTGACCATCCGCAGAGCGCCTTTGATCTCGTTGATAGCATTTCTGGAGCTTTCCTGCGTCAGGGTGTTTGTGTCCTGCAGGCCAAGTGCCATTACGCTGAGGGCTTCATATTGCACTGAAATATGCTGTCCGCCCTCTGTACCGGCCTGTACATAGAAGCCGCAGGTACCGCCGTAAACAGGTGCCTTAATCCCCTTATAAACAGGATATACAGGATACATCGACGCGCTGTCTGCACCTGCTCCAGTCGTCGCAAAGTCAAGGACAGAATTATCATTCAAAGCCGCTTTGATTTTTTCCAGTATATCATCTTCGCTATCATTCGCCGAAATCGGCACCTGCAGTGAAAAACTGCCCACCGCAGTAGAATTTTCTGCCGCTCCGTTTGATCCCGTATATTGAAAGCTGTTGTCTGCATTCAGGCTGAAATGAATCTGTAATGTCCCACTGCTGCCGGCATTACATCCGTTACCATCCTTATTAAAAAGTCCGGGCGTCCCGTCATGTTCATCCCCTGTCAAAGTACTCATCGCGCCTGCAAGTGTACCGGCTGCTGAATGCACAATCTGTCTCTTCTCCCTGTGCTGCTTTCCGCTGGAATCATACCAGGTATACCAATTCCACCACACGCCTTCATGATCCTCCGTCTGATCATTCGACCAATAAGATATGCTGGTAGAAGATGCCTTTACCGATCCAATCCCTGTCATATTAAAAGAAAACTCCCATCCGCTCGAATCCGTTACCGCTGCCGGTACGTCAGAATACTGCGGATACTTCGTCAAGTTGGTATTCCCTGTCTTTGCAGGCTCCAGAAACATGTCATCTGCCGCATCGAAATCGTGTCCTCCTGCCGCCCCCGCATTCATCTGGGAAGCATATGCCGACGGATAAAGCAATATTTCATTTACGATCTGAAAATTCTTATTATTTCCAGTAGTGTTCTCCCATGTACCTCTCATATTTACACTTGCATAGGAAACCATAGTCTGGCCGTCGATGCAGTCAACAATATCCTCGATCGTAGCTGTTTCAGCAGGAGCGAACGCTACTGTATGCTTAAAGACAGGATCCGCACCGTCAAAAAGTTCAGGATACTTCGCCTGATCAAACAATGTACTCATTTCAAATGTATAATTCTGTTCCTCCAGCTTATCCCAGCCAATCTTATCAGTTTCATATTTTACGCCATTGTAGCCGGTCCAACTGATGCTGACCCCATCCTGCACATCGGCGCTTATGTCAAAAACACCTCTGTACGAACTGGACGAATAATGATAGCCACCAGGTAAAACAGCATAGTTCTTGTTTGTAACGGTCATCGTATTGATCGGCCCTTTTGAACTTACAGCGCTTACCGTATCATAACCAAGCAGCTTTTTCTCTTTCGGCTCCCAAATCTTCTGCTCATTAAACGTCGTAGTGCCAAAGATACGATCCATCTCGTCTTTAAGCGCCTGTACCTCGCTGTCAATATACGCACGGTCTTCTTCCGTATTCGTGCCGTTGGCCGCCTTCACCGAAAGCTCGTTCATCCGCTGCAGCATATCATGTACTTCGTTCAGTGCACCTTCCGCCGTCTGGACATATCCTACTCCTTCCGTGATATTATCCACTGTCTGATGCAGCCCGCGCACCTGCCGGCGCATTTTCTCGGAAATAGACAGCCCGGCTGCGTCGTCCGCTGCCCGGTTGATCCGGAATCCCGAGGAAAGTTTTTCCGTTGTCTTCGCATTCTTCCTACTGCTTACGTTTAATTGCCGGCTGGCATTCTCCGCAAGCAGATTATGTTGTACAAACAGCATTTTACCCTCCCACGCCCATACATAATCCCGTTTTGCTGTCTCTCTTAAGTGCCTGCCTGACCGTCCGGTTTATTTGTTGTCTATTATACATGATATTCTGCCAAAATGACAGGAAAAATCGTTTTTACTTTGCGTTTTTACTTGGCATAAAAAGCATCATTTCTTGAAAGAAGATACACACAATACTGATTCATACTGATGCCTTCTCTTTTGGAATGCTCTGCCAATAAGCGATGCAGACTGCGGGGTAATCTCAATTTGAACTGACCAGAATAATTTTCCAGGCTGTCTGGTTCATTTATCTTAACTCTTGCACCCGTTCACCTTTTGAAATTTAAAAATATTTCTTTATCAATCGCAAAAATATAATCCCCATTATCATAAAAGGAATTTTGAACCATTCCAGCCTTTTTCATTACTTTATATGATTCTACATTGCTCTTTGCACATCCTCCATAAATTATGTCATATTCCATCTTTTCAAACGCATAATTTATCAATTCCATAGCACATTG